>Ga0163217_1080638_pt1 | contig 18039 bp, 13 predicted proteins | sample SynspAceP_FD_185933 | JGI IMG/M metagenome (GOLD analysis project Ga0163217, IMG submission 185933) | Saline lake microbial communities from Ace Lake in Antarctica - Synechococcus sp. Ace-P (PacBio error correction) | ecosystem: Environmental > Aquatic > Non-marine Saline and Alkaline > Saline ...
GCTCGATGACCCGCATACAAAACTGTCGAAGACTGTTCAGCGCCGGCCAATCCGAATTCAACACACCTCCGAACACTTCTATTTCCTATACCTGTCTCTACGAAGCGTCCTGGCGTGATCTTCTGACCTAATATTTTTTTATTCTAACCTCAAAAGCCTAAGAACGTTTTTTAATATAGTTGGAAGTAAAATTTTTGAGATGGCTAGGAGCCCAAGCTTTTTATCAACTGAAACTTTGGCTTCGTCAAGAATTTTTTCAATCCTTCCCAAATTATAAATCCTCTCAATTTTTCTCTTGGCACAGTTTCCACCAACCCCCATTTGTAAGTCCTCGGTGCAAAAATAACACTAATTTATTGCGGCCCTTCTTTGGAGTTTCATTGGAGAATCAAAACCTGCGGCTTTTAATCTGGCGACCTCAGCCAATATATCCTCCACCGCAAATGGGCGATATGATATACCGCCCTCTGATTTCCGGTCGATATATTTTGCAATGGGTGAGTCCGGACGGTCGCTTGAGTAATTCTACTTTGCGTTCTCGTCCCACCTGAAAAAAGGAAGTTCTACGCCTTCGCCTGCTACCTTTCAGTTTTGAAAGGTGCTTTTCTAACAAATTCTTGAAAAGCTCATTCGATTTTTCGAGGTCCATATACTGCAATGCGATATGTGTCTTCTTCATTATTTAAAATTTTATATTTGAAACTGAATCATTTAGGAGCCAAGCTGTTTTGACACTAATTGAAATAGAATTAAAGATACAAAGAATATGATTATCGTTTCCGACAAAGCTAAAGCGCGAATTTTGGAGCTCAGAAAGAAGAAGGCAGAACCGAAAATGAAAATATTTCGGGTGTCTGTAAAAGGCGGTGGATGTTCAGGCTTAATGTATGATCTAGGTTTTGATGGCGCGCAGTCGACAACGGATCATGTATTCGAAGAATAAAGGCGTGAAGATCCTAGTTGAACCGCAAAAAAGCTTACTTTTTTTGGGCTGGAACCACCTTAGAATTCACAGATGGCTTGAATGGCAAAGATTTCAATTTGTAATCCAAATTGCCAATGACCTGTGGTGTGGAGGAAAGATTCTAGTTTAATTCCATTTAAGCCACTTCAAAAGACAGCTCAAAAAGCTGTCTTTTTTTTGGCTTTTCCCAGAAAGGTTTTATTCATATGGTTTTTACGCGAAAGACACAAGGTTGCGCGAAGGAATCACGAAAGAGTTTTTGACGCTCAATGCCTAATTCTCCAGAAATTGGAATTGGATTTTATTCTAACTCCATATCGGATATTTCAATTAATTACCTCTTGCCTTTTACTTTTTAACATCAACTAACAGTCTTCAGGTGCTGACCTAACCGTTCTGACCATCTTTTACTTTCTCAGCAACATATTTTCATCTGATTTTGTCGTTGAAACTGGTTTTTTTCTTACCCAGATCAATTAAACAGACGTCATCACTTTTATTTAAAGGGTTTCCTCCTATTTTTAAACCTTCAATCCTTACCTTTGACCACATCAAACTAACAAACCCAAATTCAGGAGATCAAATCAAGAAAATTCAACTCATGACTACATACTTGCCTAGGTGGTAAACATGGTGCGTTTTGCAGGATTTAATATGCAGTTCGATATAGCTCTGATAATGAGGAACACCTGTGTGTGGGAATGGAGTTGGTATTTGATGTATCGCATTGGGTGAGTTTATGGTCGAAGGACCTGAGGCCTTGAATCTTATTCAAAAGTAACTTTCAATGATGCTAATCCAAATTAGTTGAAGGCCAGCGCAGTATTCTTGCTTCCCAATGAAACTGGAGGATCGTAGATATTTTGATCGTTATAAGTTTGCCAGAAGAGAAATACATGTTGGTAGTGAACGCTTCCAATATCGATAAAGATTGAACTGGGTCAATCAGCACAAATACGATGGGGGCGCTCATTTGACAAATATTTCAGAACGAGCTGGCACTTTTTTGCTTGTTGCAAGGTCTAAAGCGATTGAAGCGTGCAATCTTCTTAACGCCATCATTCTATGAAGTGAAATCTATCAATTTCACTGTAGGAGAATTTTGCGGGTAAAAAAAGATGTAATATTTTCTGGGAACTGGATTATACAGGTTCTGGAGGATTTGAGATCTATGGAAAAATGAAGATGCGCCGAGGAAGTTTGGAACGCCATTTTCGCTGCAGGAAAAGACTTCGATATCAAACCATCGTCTTGGTGCCAAGAGACCACTACGGATCGGAAATGGGTTATTGCCTTTATGGAATGACATCACCGATACGACTTCCCATTGAAAGCAGGCCTTGGAATGGTCACCAAATTTCACAAAAGATTTTCACCAATCAGAAGCGATAAAAGACAAAAAGAAGCTGGCGTTAACCGCGTAAACTGGTTTGGCTTTGTGGATGGGCAGGAGCGGAGGAATTCCTAGAGTTCATTAACCTATTGTTTGATGTGCTGGGCGAATTGATCGGCGAGTCCACTTCCGGTACTCAGTCCGCCAACCAGTATGGGAAGTCCCGCATAGGAATGGGATATGTGAAAACTGAATTTGCTAAGCCAGGAACAGCGATTTTTCATCCAGTAGAACTAAATCTGAAGCTCAGGTCGAAAAATTACCACTTTTAAAAAGCATGAAATCGAGCGTGAAATTTATTCACACTCAAGGATTATTATCCTCATGGGAGGAATCCATATGAACTTTAAAAAGCAACTAATAAACAGATGAGAAAGTAGAGATCTGCTTCAAGTCATGAGTTGATTCACTTGCATTCGTTTGAAAGGTAAAAATCGTGGGTGGTGGTCGATACTTTTTCGAGCGACCTCCACCATGGTTTGAGCTTAGCAAATGGGATTTCAGAATCCGAACTTTTTGCTGCTTGGAAGAAATGTAGGCAAATGTCCTGAATCAAGGCCTATTTGATTTGGCGGGGGAACGGAACGGTTTTGACCCCGAAGGTTTTGAGTTGGGAAATTCTCCAGATCGCCTATTTAAATGACGCTATACTGGTCAAAAGGCTTGCGATGACACTACCATGGGACTTTGGCTTTTCTAAATCTTCAGAAGCGGATGAGTCCTAATCGAGGCTTTCCCTAATCTTTTTCTGCTACAAGTTTTCCTACTACAAACAGAGATCAGGATGTCCTTTGATTCACTTGCGCGGGCGGGTGGAAAGGCAATGTTCAAACTTGGAAGACTCACTTTTATGCCTGGTGCTTTGGCTAAATCTGGAGGCTACAACATGAGGCCACGGAAGATGGGGCTATAGCGATGAGGCACTTTTTTGAAAAGAGGTTACGATTTGAAAGGTTTTCTTTCGCAGCTTCTCATGCAAGCGTCTTCAAAACCCCAATATCGAATCAGATGATTGATTTTTGTTTGAACACTTGATTTTATATGCATTCAGTTTTTGTAACTCTCCTCAATAATTCTCTTATTAAAGTTTGAGTTAAATTAATTTTTTTATTTATTGTGCAATAATGAAATATTTTTCAAAATTTGAATTTTGGTATTAATTTAGTAATATCGAATCAACACAGCTGTCAATCAACTAATGACTCAAAGTGTTTATCTGCGTAAGCTCTGAAGCTGTTTTTTAATGGAGACCGCAGTCCCCTTCGATTTTTAGAAACTCAAACCGTAGCCTGAGAAGTGGCTTTAGCGAGTTCAGAAGGAATTGAATTAGGTCTTCGAAATAGGAAATTCTGTCAAAAAATATGCACTGATGTACGAGGAAAAGTATGAGCTTAGGATTTAGATCAAGAAGAGATAGGTTTCAAATTCACCTTTTTGAGGCCTAAAAGCACATCTAATTTCAGTATGCGAAAAAAGTGAAACCACTCTGAAAGTTACCTAGGAGGAGAAATTCCAAATGGATTACTATTCCAAAATTCATAGAAACCTCCTTCAATTCTACGGAATGCTGTCAAATAAAACTGAGAGTTAGAAATGGCTACCATTTGACTTTTGTTGACAGTCCGCTGTATGGATATTTCGATCTCGCTGTAATTTAAGATTAATTCAGAATCCGCTAGCCCCAAAAGGTCACATGAAGAAGCATATTTTAAATTCTGATTACGACGATGAAATCGTAAAACATACTCAGAATTATCTACAAAAACTTTTATAAAAACTGATCAGTAGACGAAATACCCGGTTTTGGAGAAAATATTGGGATAATCGGCCGTCCCAACTGGGATTCAATATCCAAGCTATTCTGTTTGGTCTAAGTCAGGAAAGACAATGAAATTTAATTTGCCATTAAAATTTGAATTGATATTCCTTTAGAGTCCACTTCATTGTCTTTGATGAAAAATCATACCCAGGGAATCATATTATGAAAATTTAAACTTTCAAGTGGGTGATCTTATTCTTGTTCATGGATGCGGAAAGCAAAGTAGTTTGTCGTAATTATTCAATCCCTAATTTCATTGACTTATCTGAAACAGAATATTTTTAGTTGTTAACCCTAATAATCTATTTTTCAAAAATCTTTAAGACTATGGCCTATCCTGTGATTTTGTTCATGGGGGATTAATTAACGGTGTTTGCAATTCTCTATTTTTTCTATCTCTTGATTGGCTTTGATTTTCAGAGGTCCGCAAAATCATCCAAAACCACAAGATTCTAAAGTTTTTCCGATTTTAATTACTTGGGATTTTTAGGGATCCTATCCTCTAGAGTCCAGAAAGATATTCCTGTCAAAATTATTGAATCTAGCTATTCCATGGAATCATAGCTGTCCCTTATTCAGCTATTAATGAGCCTTCATTTACTCATTACAGAATAAAATTTACCAGGTGAATAAATCCCGTAATTCAGAAGTCCAACGTTCCGGATTGTTTTATGGCAGACAAGTTGGGGACAACGGAAGGCGTAAGAATTTCAAAGAAGGAAAGTGGGGACTAGCTGGCTCAATGACCTATTCTTTATGGGTGCAGAATTATTCTTCTCAACAGCATCCAAACCTCGATAGATAGATTTTCCAAGACTCTAAAAAGCCTCCCCAAAGGTGAGTAAAACTGTAAACTCTTCCCAGGGGAATGTGCTAGATCTAGCTTCAGGTTCATTTTTTTCTTTTTGGTGAAGTTTTGAATCTATCCACCGACTCCATAAGCAACTTGGTTTTGATCAAATTCCAAATGGATTTGCACTAGAAAAACATTTCCAATACCTCCAAATGCCACTGCAGCCCATCTTTGCAAAAACTCCAGCGTTTCTCTGGAGAGCAACAAGTTTCGATCTCGGTATTTCCACCTCAAAAAGACCTCTTAATACCTTATTTCCTCAAGTTGGCTAAAGCGAAAAAGGGAGTTTCCTTCGGAATTGAATTGGCAAAGAAGTTAAGTAGGCCAACACTGACTTCATTTTTTAACCGGAAATAGCTTTTCGGCATCAATCAGCAGGTGCTATATTTTAAAATCCGCCTCTAAGTATTCCCAAATTGCTGAAAGCTAACTCTCTAGATGTTTGCCACGTGTGGGGTAAAGCTGATCCTCTCGGGAATCATAGATGAACAATGGACCCAATCCACTGATTATACCACCTCTTTTTCCGATATAATTATTCGTTTCGCAAAGTCCACTTCTGCCAATTGGGTTGATTTTAAAAATTGTCAAATGAATAGCGTAGGCTAGATAAAAGTTTGGACCCACTGTCTTCATAAGAAAAAACGAAGTCTTGGATAACCTCGCATCATACGGCTTCTTGGATCGACTCTGTACTGATTACCTATTCCATAGAAAAATACACTAACGATCCAGCCAATTTCACCTAAAAAAAGATTCTTATTTTCTTGGGTATAGCCTCTCCAACTCCGAATAGCTACACCTGGTTAAAATAAGGAGTAAGCGCAAGCCCTGGGCTACTGACTTTCAATAGGTGTGATTTCTTCGCCAAATAAATTTGCGACATGCTCCTCCACAAAAACCCGCTTCGTCTCAGGCGTGTAATAGATCAATGGCACAGTGCTAGTGTCAAATTTGAGTTTTGTGCTATCGGGAATTTTGCGAAGCAGGCGGTATTCTTTACGTTAAAATAACAGGCAGGAGGACATAAAACAACGAATCACTTGGCTATATACGCTTTCCTCAACGGTTTTCAGTTTTAAATGCAATGAAATGACTTTTGTCATCGATAAGATTTAAAATTGACCTAATATTGTGTGTATAAATTTCAAATCCAATGATCCACAAACATCAACTATCGAGGAATTTCCAGAGCACGCAGACCGAATCCACGAATTGGAAAGAGAAGAATCGCATTTCAAAAAAATTATTTGACGAATACGATGATCTCGATCATGAAGTACTCGAATTGAAACTGATTCGTAGGCTGCTTGGATGAAACCCTAAATAAATTGGCGAATAGAGCGTGTAAAATTGAAGGAATGAGCTTTATCCAGCTGATTGCGGGAGCTATAATCGGGAATCATCTAGCTGGGATTATCTCAGCTTTTTTGCACTTCTCTTTGTTTGGATGTCTTATTTTCTCTTGTTTCGAAAGGGCCACTGCAATTCCCAACTTTTCTGAAAAATATTTTCTGAGGGACTTGGGTTTGGAATTTTGAATGTCGCCGACTTTTCTGGTCTCTCTTCACAGTATGAGAAGCAATATGGAGTTACCCCAACTATTCCCCGTGTGGGGCAGTTTTATTATCGTTGATCTTTCATCTCCTCAACTACACATAGATGTTAATTCCTTACTTACGCACGACGACTGGATTTTTTTACTCTCCAGCGTCATTTGTGCAACAACCGCGACAATCACATCTTTCTCCAGTTTGGGCATCAATGTTATATTTCCAATTATTTTGCCGTGCCAGAAAAATACTCTACTATAGTGCTGAGATTCCTTTAGGTTTTGAAAAATATAAGAACTAGCCTGCTTTCCCGGTGTATACTACAGGGACTTGTGATGTTCTGAAAGGTATGCATATTCAATACTACAAAATCGTCTACTTAGAAAAGTAGCTCAATCGCAGTTCGCCTTCATATCACCTGGCTATTAGACGCTGGAGTGCGGATCAGTTCATCATGAACGCCGACCATCTTCTCCCACAGCATATGTAAACGCGAATCTACCGGGGCCATCGGGCGCTGGTTTCCTCAGTCTAGGAGCAAATGGGTGTCGTTCTCAGCATTTCAGCACTCTTTGTCGCGATGAGCACGATATTTATTCTCAAATTTCCTATATTGGAAGTGATCCCAGATACCGGCGCCTTACCTCTCCAGAAATCCGCAGGGATTTCCATCTGGACGGGTGAAGACATTTTTATGGATTCAATGGTGGACGTACGGTATTCTTGCACATAAAGTGTACGCAAGCCAACAAGACCGCTGCCCAACCCGCCTCCTTCGTTTATAGGCTTTTACGCTTCATTAACATTAGAGCTATTGCTTTTATTTTGATGCCCGATTATATGAGTTGGGGCTTTGGGAAAAACGTCTCAACGAAGTGCTACAAATCATTAAAAGCGATAAGCAGGATTCTTTTTTCATTCGGAGTTTTCTTGTGGTTTTGAGGAGCTAATGTGATTATAGGATGAGGAAGGAAGTTTTTTTTGCCATTGAGTTGTTGTACATACTAGACTTCTGCGCCGCGGGCACGGGGTTCTCACTCAGGCCTTCAGAGACACACTTCGCCCAGATTATTCAACATCCGGTTGATGATACGCACGCGGCATTAGTTCGAAAGGACTTCACTGAACTTGGCATGACAGAATATAGCTTTTCGTTTGAGGGATTTCCTGTTCAGGCGTCGGGTAGAAAATGCTTTCTAAAATATGATCTTGCTGGGAATGAGATGTCATTGTTCTGCTGACCGCACAAACTTCGAAAGTATATTGGAATTTTTTGTTCTTTGTTCTCATACCCTGCGCTTGCATGGTCGCATCAGTTTATACTTGTGTGCGGTGATGGCTTTCTAGGTATGAAAGAGGTCCTCAGGCCACTGGGCGTGAAGTACCTACAGTCCTCGGTTTTTTCGTCTTTCCATGACTCAGCTTTTCATTGTGATCACAATCATTATTGAACCACGCAGTGTTTACCGGGCTTATTCAACTTGTCGGGAGAAAGGCATAATCTTTCTACATTTAGGAAATCGCTAGAGCTGCCTTCCGCTTTCTTGGTTCGGGAAATATTTGGCGCCTCATTGCTGATTTACCTTCATACCACCTTCTCTCCGTCGTCAGATACAGACTTTTTCAGCTTCATTGCGCCTTTGTGAGCTAAACGCTTATCATGGCAAGAGTACACTCTTGCAGGACCGCACTTTCTCGTGAATTCCATTCTGGTGGTCGGGACTCCATCAGGACCGCCGGGCTATTACTAGGTTTGAGATGTCTCTGATCGCTGAATTTGTTTTGAGCAAGAGCTGAGGGGAACGGCAAAGTAGCTAAGCTAACACGGTGTATGCTTTTTTTTGAAGATTGTCTTCGGCGTAGTTTTTTAGTGATTCAGTAGTGAGTTCTATTTTAACTAACACTCCACCATCTAGTGTGTGTATCAAGACGATGGCAGCTCAATGCTAAAGATGCTTCAATTCTGCGAGCGCGACGCAGAGGAGTGTCCGGGGCGAAGCAATAGTTCCGGCGGTTCAAATGATACGCTCTCCGCACCACGTCATTATTAGCTGCGAGCGAGTAGCGAGAGATTGTCGACTGTCAGGATCATCAATGCTTTGGCAGCATCCCTAATCAAGGGGTATCGACTCGCACCCGGGACAAAGTGAGTGATGAGTATAATTGCGGTGAAGAAGATGAGCGTTGGAGTACGAATATGTCTAGGGTCCATTGGCTTCACGGACGGCAGAGATCTAGCTGAAGCGCTGGCGATGTTCTGACGAGAGCGCTCGGAGATAAGCATGTGGGAGGAATAATCGAAATGACTGCAATCGAAGCGTGTGATCTCGCGAGCAAGTAATATCCCTGGAGAGATTGATCTTGCTGCATCTCAGGGATCGGCGCAACCGACTTACAGTAAAGGATGCGGTACAGCAGGCAACCATTGCGCTTAGGCCTCGCTTCCCTTCTGGAAGTAGAAGTCTCTCACATAGTCTCATCTTCTCAACAGGAGAGATCAGCTCGCGTTCGGCCACTGTGATGGCAGCATAAGACGTGTCTCTCTCTTGAGGCAGATAAGGGTCACCATCGGATATCCAGTTCCCAAAATATATGCCTCGGCTCAGCGAGGAGCGTTTCAGTTCATGGGCTATTTGAGAGATATGTTCCAGCAATAAGAACTTGCCCTTCCTTCCCTGTTGAATAAGGTCTTCTCTAATTCTACCACGAAGCTCATCACGACTCACTCAGATGATGGAAGCGCCTTCCCGCTGACAAAACGTACAGTTTCTAGCTTTTCCATACCACTGGTTGCTCCCAGTTATGATGGCTGTTTTTCTGTCTCCTTGCAATCTCATTTTTTGGGGTTTTTAAGAAATGAATTTTATCCTGTACGTTGTATAGTGGCCGTGAAATAGTCTCACACCGGCAATACTAAATTTCTTCAGTTTCTCGTTATCCTTGTGCCGGTAGGTCGCGGTATATTCCTCTTCAAAAGTTCTTTTTCATCGCCTCCCGTAAGATCCACTTCCTGTCTGATTAGCTAGGTCAGATCAATACCGCAAAGCACGTCCGCCATCTCATCTCCAAGGTCTCTACCTTTATCTGACTTTTGAAGGATTGCTCTCCGTAAGTTCGGGACATGATTCGCGCCAAACTCCGCCCACTTCTTCATCAGAATAGTCCCATATTGGTGAGTTTCATTAAAATATCGAACGCCAACAGTTCTAATCCATTCATCTACTTGAGCTGCGCCTCGCTATGTTATAGTCGTTTGGTCATTATTATTTTTTCAAATCAAATTTACCGGCTAATATCTTTTCTACTGACGCTAATAGATGCAGTGCTATGTTCAGCCTTTTGAGATATTAGGTATTGTTGTGGATGCTTCGATTCGCATTTACTCGTCGCTTTCGGTCGCACTTGTTGATTCGAAAACGCTTCATATTGATATACCTTTTTGCCCATTTCTTGATAGCTCTGTTTAGTAGATTTTAAAAGAGATTCATGGCAATTCGGGAATCTTTTTCCGCAGGCGTCTAAGATTTTGGAATTTTAACCGCCCTAGCTCAAGTCCGATATATATAATAATTCATTCAAATTCCCGAATTCTGGATTTCTACTTTTGCTTTTCCCTATTTCTAAAATGAAATTTAGAGCCGCAGCTGCGACGCCAACATAAAGCGTTCGGCTTTGTGTCCATAATTCATAACGTGAGCAGTAGGAATTTTAATCACGAATCACCGGTGGATTAGTAGTTATAGTCCCAGCCGTCATTTCCGGAATAGCCTCCTACTTGAATCGCTTGAAGCTCGTCCAGAAGTTCTTTTTTCAATGCAAAACCCAGTCCCTGCTGGCCCAAGTAACCACTTATGAAAGCAAACCCGCATAAAATCACAACCGAGTTCCCGAAATATTCAATCAAGATGTTTCCAGCTCATGTGCCCATCTATTGGCAGTATAAACCCTTTGATTTGCTAATTCAGAAATTTCTTTGATCGGAAAAAACTAGACGTGGGTTGCATGTGACGTGGGGCACTGCGTAACTTTGGTCTTAGAATTGATGAGTTTTTTTAATTTCCTCAAGATTCCCTTTTCCTGCGTATCCTGAAGGCTCAAAGTTCGGCAAAACAATTCCGTCAAGTTTAGCTCGATTGAGCCAAGGTAAGCATTCCAACTGCTCATGGGTGGTGAGCGATTACTTCATCGCTTTTTGCAAAGGCAAACCCAACATGATATTTTAATCCCTCGGTGTATTAATGTGACAAGCTGAGCTCATCAGTTGCAACTCCTAAAAAACTCGCAAGTAGGACTCGCTCTAGAATCAAGTGTCCATATTGCAACCGGACTGTTGATTCTTCAGACTGTCATTCATCGCTGGCTTTATTGAATGGTCTGGACCTATGTCCCCATTATTCATGTAAAATTATTTCACGAGTTAGTGGGAATCCCTTCCTGATTTTCTTCCCAAAATCAACTTCGGATCGCGATGATCAATCACTGACTTATGTAAAGAGCGGATGAATTGCCGATAAATCTCCGAAGCCAGGAAACTAGCGCTTAGTTTTGTAAAAATCTCCTTAAGATTTGACCATGGTCACCTAGTAAAGATGGAATTCATAAAATGACGTTCAATCTACAAAAGCAGATTATAATTCAGTAGTCAGCGATTTCTGATTGCAATCCCTAAATAATTTAGATGTAAATTTTGATTTTTTTTATCACTAGCGCAACTGCCATTAGCCATGGAATTCAAAAAACTCGATTGCTTGAAACTCTTTTTATTTGATTGGATTCCTCCCTTTGGAAGTAACTTTTTCACTTTTTGCTCGCAGATCAAAAAAAGAGCTTCCAAATGTTATTCTCTTACTAGGTGATGAATCATGGCTGGGATGAAAACAGGCTACAACGGACATCCTTATTTAAAAAACTCGCAGTTTTGGATGACTAGGCGACAAACGGAATTCCGGCATGAATGCGCTTTTATCCGCGTCGCCGTTTGTTCGCCCACGAGAGGTAGTATTTTGACAGGCAGACACCCAAACCGCTAGCGCACTTTTCCTCCGGGCCTTTTTCGATCGACCCGAAGAAAATCGTTTCGCGGGAATTAATGCAGGCAAACGGCTATGCGAACGGAACATTTTGGAAAATTGGCATCTCGGAACCGGTGAAAAGCAGAATCTCCCACAAATCCGGCGAGATAGGATTTGATGAATGCTTTCTCTGATAATTTCTTTGAATAAATCCATCACTAATCCAGAAATGGAGCAGATCCTGAAATTTTTGAGGCGAAAGCTCTGGCCATTTTAGTCGCCGAAAACCGAGAAGTTTATCAAAAGGCTGAAAGCAGCAGGAAAAACCATTTTTTTGTAGTCGATTTGGTACGGTTCCCACACGAACCTTATAGCGGGGCTTCCAGAAGATTTGGCTTTGGTACGACGACTTTCCGTCACTTTTGGAACAAAGCAAGTTCCACGCTTGACTTCCAATGAACCGACTTCCAGTCTCTTCGGCTTCAGCGGGATGGTCTTACAAGGCGATTTGCAGAAATCACTGCGATGGATCGAGTATAACGGCGATCTTCGAATTAACCTGTCTGAAAATAGCTTCGGCACAAATCGCTACTTTTGGTACCTTGGAGATAATGGTTATGCCTGCTGAAGCAAATGCAACAGTCCGTTTCGTGAGGATAAAGGGCAAGCATTTACCGAAGGGGAATCGTGTACCTATGCGTTTTTGGAAATGGCCCGGAAATAATTCCCCAATCGTTAGCCAACGAGAAGCAATGAATAGCGCGATATTTTCCCAACCTTAGCAGAGCGATTTTGGAGTTTCGCTTCTGATCGCCCACTAGATGGGGATTGATCTTTTACTTATTTTTCCGGAAAAAAGAAGGCAGAGAAGAAGGCCAATGCTATTTGGATGGAAGTCCAAGAGCTGATTCAAAAGATTTACAACCCTATTGGATCAAAGCTTCAAGAAGAACCTGAGTCTCCGTGGTTGAAGTTGAGAATGGAAAAGCCATTCGGATTTTAAAAATTATGTGCAAACAGATATCATTCTCCGTCGGATTTCGAAGGTGCGCGCGCAATTATTGACCAGCAATCAACTCGTGCTAACGAGACAAAAGTGGTGAACTCAAACGGAGCTATTTGATTTGAGGCGCTGATTCCGCTGAGACACCAATTTTGAAAAACAAAAAATCCTGCCTCGCCAAAGAATTGGCATAAAACTCAGACTTGCAAGAATCTGTTTTAAACAGTCTTTTTAAGGCAACGAACTACCACAAAAATAAATGAAAGCATACTTTAAACGATCCTTCAATCCTACCTGTCATTACTTCAAGTTCTGATCCCAACTCTTCTCAATCCGCGTGGTAGTCATTAAGTGAAAGCTACTCGACTTTGCGATCTGCTTGGCGAATGGTTGGATGGGTATGATACCGATATACAGCTTCCCCATTCCAGGGCATGAATTTGCCGGGATAATTCAAGCGGTCGATTTGAAGTTAGAAATTGGGAAAGGGTCGGTGACCGTAGTGACCGTTTCCTGTTGTCTCTGGCTGCGGCAAATGCCCCAGAATTGTGCATCCGGAAATCATCAGGTTTGCGATGATCAGTTCAACCGGATTTACTAATTGGGCTCCTTTTGCAGATAGTAGCCATCGATCGTGCTGATATCAATTTGGTCAACTGCCAGATTGCGATGAGTTTTTTGAGGTGGCGGCGAGTTGTTTGGGTTGTCGGTTTGCGACTTCCTTTCGTGCAGTCCGTAGATCATAGGAAAAGTTCAGCGGCGGTCAATGGGTGGCGGTGTAATGGTTGCGGAGGAGTGGGATTGTCAGCCATAATGATCGCTACAGCCTTGGAGCCAATGTCATTGCGGTGGATATCGCTTCAGAAGATTGGATTTGGCTAAAAAAAAATCGGAAGCAGTGCTGTTTGTGAACGCAAGCAAACAGATCCAGTCCGCAGCAATTCAAGAGCTTTATAAGGAGGGGCTCATGTCTCGATTGATGCGCTTGTAATAGCCAAGTGGCCTTCAGTCCGTCGCAGTTTTACGAAAAAGGGGGATACAACATTCAGGTTGGACTATTGCTTGACCAAGAGAAAAGTACAGCTTTTGCCCATGAAATCAGTGGTGTCCTAAAAGAACTGAAAATCTCGGAAGCATGGATGCAAGCCTGGCGCTATCCTGAAATGATGGAGATGATCCGAAATGCGGAAAAAATGAACCCCGAGCTACTAATCGGAATAAAAATCACCCTGGAAGCGGCCGCCAAATGCATTGACAGCGATGAAATGACGTTTCCAAGGTTTGGGGCTTGACACTGGATCAAATCAATTTTAATAAAAATGACGCCAAAGCCTCCTCCATCGAAGAATACTTCAAGCTGGCAGACTGAAAGCTAATCAGGAAAACTTCATCCATCCGGTCAGGTGGATCTTGGGAAGTGGCATCTGAAGCAAGGACGTGATCAGCTTATCATATGATGCAATTCCAGACCTCCGAGGTATTGTTTACTAAATGCTGCCGCAAAAAAACATATCGGATTTTACGCACACAGCGAGCAATTATTGCTTTCAAAAGATTGTCCACCCTATAAAAACGTCCAAAGGGGCGATTCAATTCCCATTGGACAAACCGCTTCCACTAGATGATCCGGGACTCAACGCTGTTTAGGCACGAGACGGTAAAAGCAAAAGCATTAAAAACCACGTCAAATGACTTTCTTCAGCATTCCTCTTTTTTTCCCTAATTCTCTCATTGCCAGCTTTTTTCCACAGGTTTTTTGGCGACAGATGCAACTTTTTTGAAAAGGAAAGCACGGGTACTCGATTGGCTGAGGTTTTATAAACACCTTGGATCCAGATTAACGGTAAGTCGCTTCTTTCTCACCAGAAAAAAAAGGGGGTTTGGGGGGCCCCCCGTGGAGGAAAAAAATGATTTCTATTCCGAAGGCGACTATTGGTGGCCAATCCCGATGATCCAGAATGGGCCCTTACATCGACGTGACGGATTGACCAATCCGGATAACTTTCATCACCAGCGCATCGGGAAGCGAGATTCGGATTTGTCTTCAAATTCCGGGCATTAGGTTTCGGCCTCCCTCGTCAGTGGAAAAAAGAGGAATAATGCCCACCGGCTTTAATTCCGCATCTTCGGTTGCATGGTTTTATCGAACCTGCTACCCGGAAATGAACCCAAATCTCCTGTACGGCAAGCCAATCAAAGGTTGGTGACTGGAGAGGAATTGGAATCATCCCGATACCATTTCAATTTGATGGAAGTGGCGAAGCCGTCAAAGCCATCGCCTCGGCTGACAGCTGACTCAAGCTGTCTTATTCAAATCAAAGCCTGGTTTTTCGGTCTATTTGAATTGGATCTTCCACCTCGCCTACGGCATCGCGAGCGGGACAATGGCAATACCACAGCGTCTGTGGGTGGCGATTGCAAGCGGCCGTTTTCGCAGAACTTGGTTGGAATGACGAAGTGCTAGCCTATTGCCGCGAGTGTACAACCAACTCCTCCCGATCAATGGCTGTGATGGTCATTCCTTTGGATTGGCCCGACAAAGCCTTGGTTTTTCAACTTTTTACCCTCGATGCAAAATTGACACGACGTGTCAGGTGCTTTCTGCGCGGAGGAGAATTTATTTGAATCAAAATCTGAAAACGGAAGAAGCCATTTGGCTTGGGGATATTCAATTTTTAAGTTCGTATGTAAAAAGACAATCGACTTGGACTTTTCCCAAGATGTCATGATTGGGGAATGGCCGTGAGCACACCCTTTCTTGCTTTTGGGGGGATTGGCATGAAGAGATGAATACTGACTTATGGGCTTCTTTGGATGGAGATTTTGACAATCTGAGGTGTCCGGATATGCAGTAAGATTCCATTCTTTGGGTGGAGAGGGTTGAGTTTTTTAATTAAATAAATTCAAGCATTTGGCTAGTATCATATACGATAAGTTTATATAACCTGACATTTTCTGATTTGAGGGATACAATTTTTATTTTCTAAGAAGGTCAAAACGGTTACCCTTTGTAAATAATGTTTTCCAAAACATATTGTATGTGGTATTTTTTCAAGATTCCTAATTATTTGACAAATAAATTTTCTATCGTAAAGCAATGAATAGTCGTCCGTTGTCAACAAAAATCGGTGAATTGCCCTGAATGCAACCCATGTAAGCGAGGGCTAAATTGCAAGGCAGGTCGTAGGCCAATGAAAGAACAAATATTCATTTAAATTGCCTGAGAGGGAAAAATATCAAGGCACGGTCGATAGGCGTTGAGAAAGCAATATCATGTTAAAGCCCGAAAGGGCTCAATACAAAGCTAATACGGTCATAGGCGTTGTTTTAGAAATATGGAAATGCAACTATTGGTAGCCTGAAGGGGTAAATACAAAAAGTTAACGGTCGCTAGCGTTGTTCAAAACAAAGACATCGAAATATAAAAGCCTGAAGAGCAAAAATACAAAAGCAAGCATCCAAAGCAATGTAAAAGAAAATCACTCTCATTGATTGCCTGGAAGGGCAAATATCTAAGCAGGGTCCTGTGCGTTGTCAACAAAAGACAATGAACAATAAGCTGAAGGGGTAATCAAAGCCCGGTGTAGGCGTTGGAAGCATAATCATTTTAAGCCTGAAGGGCGCTATCAACTATTGGGGACAATCGCTCGTATAAAATTAATCCATTAATTATTTTGCACAAAAAATAGAACAACTTTATCAACAGAACTAATGAGGAAGAACCTTGTCAATCTAGGAGGGGTCTGCAAAGCTACGATTGTGCGCGCGATTCAAGTTGGAGGAATCTCGACATGTACATATCCTGTGGGTCTTCTCATAAGAATTATGGATTAGCCAAGCTTATTGGAGGAGAATCAAAAAATTTCTTCAAATGGATGAAAAGCGGCGAAGAACTTGTGATTTCTTTGGCAGGATGGTTAGGTGCTTATTCGTAATCTGGTGAGTGGTACGTCATACTAATTAATAGTTCCATATGAGAAAACGTCAAGATGAATACGAGCCTTTTGAAAAAATATAAGGTGGTTATGAGAAGCGATAGTTTTGGGGGTGATGCTATCCGTTGATATGTTCAGGGCTAGTGAGTGAATTAATCCTTTCAGGATGGGGATGCCTTGGCGTAGGAATTAGCTCGGGTGGATGTAATCTTATTTCTGCGATGGCGATGCCATCATTTGGTATTTAGCCTTCAGGTAATTAAATCTCCTTTTCGAGGCTAATTTATGTATCTTCAGTCATTTTGAGGATTAATTAAAATCTTTTTTATGGGATTCAATAATGATAGAAAGCCCCTTCAGCGGCTATAGCAACTGTTTTAGAATTGAATAATATTTTGGGGGATAGAGTATCCCATTTGCCCTGAGGGGCCAATACAAGAACGGTCCGTAGGCCGTTGGTTAGAATATTGATCAACTATTGTGCCGAAGGGTAATACATAACGTGCTAGGCGTTGAGAAGAAGATTTCAAGCCTGAATTGCTTGAACTGGCGGGATTTGGACAGATGTATAGAGGCTAATATCACCTTGAGTGTTCGACCTTTCAGGGTATTCAAATACACTTTTTTTTCATCTTTATAATTTTGCATGAATCTTATTTTTCCTTCTTTTTTTTTCACTAGTATGAGCTGAAGTGCTTTACTTTTTTAAGAAAAACTCAATTTGCTGCTGATCGTGATCGTGATTCGCGCAAAAGGATGGTAAGTGAATGGGGCATCGCAGCCAGATGACGCTAGCACGTTGAACGTGAGGGGAGATGTGCCATTATACTCGGAGGTAGCATACTGTATATCAACGAAAGGATTTGGACTGCTCTTTATCTGGAGATAGGAGTGGAAACAGTTGCACGTTTTCTTGGTCAGCTCAAGTCGGAATTTTTAAATGAAGGGATAATTTAAGACAGAGAAAATTCGAAATCGCATTGCTGGCCTAGCTAATTCACGGTACAATTCAGTGAGTCGTACATGATTCGACTACAAATAACGGCGCTTCCGCAAACTGATTTTTTCTGGTAGATCAAATGGGAATAGATAAACGCGCATCTTTGGGACTTGGGCAGATAGGCGTAGACGGCCTACATGAGCAGGCGCTCAGGTAAGCGGGGGAAATTACCATCGAGCCAATAGGAAGAATCAAGTACCACTATAGCACTCGTAATATCTATCCAAGCTCAATCAATGGTGGGAGGTTGAATGCATCAAGACGAAGGGCGAGCAGGGGCGACTAACAGTGGATTATCAGCATCAGCATGTGAGATGTAGGGTACAAAATTTGGCTAAACTATAAGCATCGGAAATGCCGGAGCATTTTCCATGGGAGCTATGTACTCCTAGTCATCGTGCGCTGAATTGTGTTTCGTCACGTAGTTTCATGAATGTGAGGGATTTGGGGATAATGGTTCAACTACGAGATTTACGATATTGTATATCGTTGATCGCCGGTGTGGCA
>Ga0163217_1014858_pt1 | contig 18038 bp, 10 predicted proteins | sample SynspAceP_FD_185933 | JGI IMG/M metagenome (GOLD analysis project Ga0163217, IMG submission 185933) | Saline lake microbial communities from Ace Lake in Antarctica - Synechococcus sp. Ace-P (PacBio error correction) | ecosystem: Environmental > Aquatic > Non-marine Saline and Alkaline > Saline ...
TTCCCCAACCAAACAAAACAAAAAGAAGAGAAAAATTAACCAAACAAAAAATAAAGAAAAATTTTTTTTTTTTAAATTTTTTTTCCCCCCCCCCTAAATTCCCCTAAAACGAAACTTAAAAACCGCGGGAATAAAAAATCCCCTTTGGTTTTTTTTGGAAGCCTCAAAAATTAAAATCTTCACCCACTACCAAAAATTGCCTTTCATTAGACTTAAATACTAAAAGCAAAGAAAATTTTTCTACAGCCAAACGCTTTAACGTTTTTATTTAAATTTTTTGCTTATAAATCTTTAGGTCCTTTTTGGGCCAAAAAACGTCCACCACCTCTAAAAACTGGAGATTTTAATACACCCGCACGAAGCAGTACCTGTTACCTTTTGTTTTTTTTTAAATTTTTTCTGGTACTACCTGCTATTTCAGCTTCTTTCCTTTGGTCTTGTTTCGCGTACCTTGTCCTTTGGATGTGCTAAATATTGTTTTCACATCTAAATAAACTGCATGGTTTTTTGGTCTATACGAATACAGCGTCAGAAAGTTCTATATTTCTTACCTGTTTTTCTTTTCTTTGAATATCTAAAACTGCTACCTTCATTACTTCTCATAGTTACGTAAGCGTTTCCCTTATGAACCAGGTACAGCAACCTTTTAATAACTACAAGTTCTTTTTCTGGGAACAATCTTTCTTAAACACTTTAAAAGGTTTGAACAAGTTACCTTAATCTCCACCCCTTCTAACCGGCCATTTTAAATGCCTTTAAAAACCACGAGCTGGATAAGAAGCGCTCCTACAGAACCTGGTGCTCTTAGTCTAATTATGTACCGTGTGTTGCTTGAACCAACCCCAGCAAGCCATGGCGTTCACAACACCCTTGAAACCTTTACCCTTTTGAAGTGCCAATAGCATCTACAAATCTCCTTCTACAAAAAGATCGGCACCAATGGTGGTCCCTCCTAATTTATGCTTCCTTTTCAAAAATCTCGAATTCAATGACTTTTTTTTTCTTTGGAGAAACACCTGCCTTTTTTTAAAAAATGACCTGTTTTCGGCCTTGTTTAAGCAACGTTTTTCCTGCCTTGTCATCGAAACCAAGCTGAAGGGCACTGTACCCGTCTCCTCTAAAGGTTCTGACTTGGTAACCTACACAATGGAACCCCACTTTCGATAACTTACAGGAATATTTTTCCCGTTTCATCGAAATACTAGTCATGCCTACTTTTTTTCTATTAACCCCAGACATAATATTTAATTAAATTAACATTTACTTAATTTATACTCTTTTTTATTTGCAAAAAATAAAGGGTCAAAAATAAATCGACCCTGATTTATTTTTTTTTCCGTTTTTCCCTTGCAACGCAGCTCAGGACATGTAAACCTAAATTCTTATTCTAGAATTATTACCTTTATTTCAAACCTCTACACCAACTTGGCATCTAATTCATAAGTGCAATCGATAGTTTAGAGGAAGAACTGTAGATATCTAAAAGCCTTTTGTAAGAGTTTTTAACTCCAACTGTTCCCTCTAGACTTTTTATTTACGTGCGGCGAACGCACCTGTTATTATAATTTATCTTTTTTATGCGTTGGTAAATGGAATTGGACCAGTTACCACAGTCCCGTAGTTTTTTTACGGTCCTTTACAATTTTTTCCAGCAGATTTATCCATAAATTATAAATCGTAATGATTTTTAGTTTTATTCTACTTTTTTTGACTCATTTTCCTAAAATTAAGCGGTATTCCTTTGTGCTTTGATTTAACTTCTTCAGATTATATTTGAAGGGTCCTCCGCATAATTGAAAAACTTCATAGTATGTTGCTCTACAGCATGACATTGTTCTTAATGCTGTATTACATAACCAATACATTTCTGATTAATGGCACTTCACCTTAGAACTTTCGCTCCTGCTCTATCCCGCATGCTATTGATTAAACCCTCTTTCTTCGGTTTCAAAAATCACCACAATATCACCCATAATTTTCTTCAGGTGTCAATACTCGATTTTCATTATAGGCTCATGATCCACAGCACTCAAGCAGCTTTTACCTGCGGCTTTGTATCCCTTTTCGCTGCTACATCACAAGAAAGCGCATCAGAATCGACAGGGTGGAATGAACCATCTGTTAAAACTCCTCATATGGTAATCCATTTCATAAGCAGCTAAAGGACCCAGCCTTCATTGGCTGCCGCAAAACGCTTTCTGTAACCGATGGAATGAATTCTTTGGAATACGACCGCCCTTTTTATTTGGATCCACAAATTGTTAAACTTTCCAACGGAAATCATCATCAGCAGGTCCCAATCCTCAAAATCCGAATGTCAACCAAACTTACCACGAACCCACCAGATTGCTTTTATAAGTTTCTCTATGACAGCATTTTTAGTTAAAGCTTCTTTGGTATTCAACCTGAGGTTGCCCTTGGTTTACTTCAACTTTAAAATTCACGTCTTACACGATCACAATAATATCTAAGTGAAGCTCACCCATTCCAGAAATAATGGTCTGCCCAGCAGGCTTCATCAGTTCTCGCTGTAAATAGTTGGAATCTTCTGCTAATTTAGACAAAGCCAATGACCTACACTTATCCACATCAGCGCTTTTATTTTTTGGCTATCTACTGCGATACCAAATTACTGGATCAGGAAATTCATACTTTTTCAATACAATAGGATTGCATTTTCCTGCCAGATAAGGTATCGCTGTTTTAATATCTTTTAAAACAACAGCGCACCAAATATCTCCTGCTTTCAATAAGAATCAAATCTGCATTTTGCTTATTGCGCATTTGATAAATTCTTGAAATTCGTTCTTTGTTACCAGAGCGATTATTTAAACACATAAGAAACCTGCGTCTAAACGTCCAGAATAAGCTCTAAAAAATGCCAGCGACCCTACAAAGGATCTGTAGCAATTGAAGCCAAAGCCGCCAAACGGCTTCCTTTACATCTGGCTTAACACGTTCCTTCCTTATCAGTAAATCTGGGTTTAACCTTAACACCTTCTCTATCTAATGGAGAAGGCAAATAGCGACCAAACTGCATCCAATAAAAACTGAACTCCCTTAATTTTTAAATGAAAGAACGCACAAATCATAGGTATGATACTCATATCATAACTGCCGTCTTAAAAAGCTGCATGAACTTCTTCCCTCCTGTAATAGAATTTTCATCTCCAAGAATTCCTCCATTAAGGTTTCATCATACTCGGCAACTGCCCTCAATAAGGGTTAGCTCTGTATTCTTTTAACTTCATCCTTCATTTCTTCAGGAATAGCAACAACATCAAAAGTTTGCCCCGAAAGTTATCTTCATGCAAACTATAGCTCTGTTTTTAACGTGCCAATCACCAATTCCTCTGAATCAGCTTCATCACCTATTGCAATACAATCTGTAACTGCGTTCGACTTTAACATCTCTCTGATCTGCTTACAAACCTCAATAAAGTTAGACCCTTTGTCTATCCATTTCTGTTTGACAAAGCCCCAATCTTGGAATCCATTATAGATCACAAGGACTCTCCATTAGTTTCAGATTGCGGCTCAACACCATCCACTGCACCTAACAAAACACTAAACCATCCCTCCAAGATCACGAAGCGAGACGGTTATACTCAACCGTAAAATGGGCAACGTGCGCCCGGAGTATCAATAATATTAAAAGATAGTCTTTTGGCTTCTGGGGTTGGCTCTGCATTTTCTTAGGAAAAACCCAAGTAACAATGTCGTTTGCCTATGCCGGAAGTAATCGTGGATACCAACGCTCTTGCTCCTGCTCCATCCAGTCCATAGTTGCAAGCTCCATCACTCAACTTCTCGCGATTTTATGACGACACGTGAGAAAAAAAAAATACGTTTCGGTAGTCCGTCCGTTTTTTTCCGGCATCAATATGAGGCAGCAATACTATAATTTCTAGTAAATTTTTTAAATCTCTTGACATGTCTGAATAATTAAAATCTAAGTATGAGAGAAAAGCCATTATTACGCTTCTGCCATTTTGGTGAGTACTGTTTCTCTTGTCTTAACTGCAGCAACCTTCTTCCCTTTGGCTTGCCGCTAATCATCTCCCCAGCTAACTTTTGCGACATAAGCCCTTCTCGTTTCTTTTACGAGAGTAACTATTAACCACTTCATTGCTGTTGAAAATTTTCTATCTTGTCTAAATCTGCATCGGAATTTGAAAGGAGCCCCCACCAACTTCTTCTACTTCTAACCTCTATGTGGCAATAACATTTAGAAAGAGCATCCTTTCCATATTTCTAAAAGCGTTTTTTTCTTGTCTGTTTTTCTTTTCCTGCTAACGATATCCAATCGCAATCAATAAATCACTTTGTACGCTAACTTGACTTTTTAACGCGTCCCACATCATCATATTAACGAAACGAGTCTACTAACTGTCGTTAAAAATCCTTGGGATCTGGCAAAAGAGGTCTCTATTTTAGCCTGTTTTTTTCTCATTGCTTCTGTTAAAAGTTTGATTACTTTTTAAAAAGGGTTTCCCCCTTTTTAAAAAGCCCCCACCCATACTTGATCTACGTTGGGTCCTTCCAGCAACACCTGCTGTATCTAAAGCACCTCTTAACGATTATGATACCTAACACCTGGTAAATCCTTACTCTTCCCGCCCCTACTAATACTATCGAGTGTCTTGTAAATTGTGACCCTCAACCTGGGATGTATGCTTACTTCCTTACCATTTGTTTAACACTACCCCTTCGCAACTTTACGCATTGCAGAACTTTGGTTTCTTTGGGTGTAGTGTGTAAACACGAGTAACAAACCCTCTTCTTGAGGACACGAATCTAGAGAGCAGCGGCCGAAAATGTTAACTCTTCTATGTAATCGTGGCCTTCAATACTTAATTGGTATCCTATATATAATTTACCCTTTTTTAAGGGTCGGCAAATGTAGTAATATTTCGTGATAATTCAAACTTAGAGTAATTTTATTTTGAATTATTTTTTTTTGATAAATGGAATTTACAAGAAATAATATTTTAAGTTCTATTTCCAAAAATGAAGCTTTTTTGCCTTACCAAGATGATCACAATTCCGCCATCAGCGGTAAAAACAAGCGCAACATTATATACGGTAAATTTCAAGAAAAATAATTGGCCTCGTTTTTTGTTATTTTTTGAATTTTTTAGAAAATAATTGAAACCTATTAAAAATTTTTGATTTAACATATATTTGCAGCGATGGGAAAAGCAACACTCAAAAATTTACGGCATAAGGGCTATTTTAGAAGCATAAAAGCAGCTAAGCCCATTGACAAGGTATTTATTCAAAAAAGGGTTAAAAGGCGATTTATTTAAAGAGCTCGAAACTTCTATCCGTAAAAACGAATTAATTCCTCGTACGTGCCTATTGAAAGTTAAACCGACTTACAAAGGCAAATCATTCAAGGTGCAGTAGCCAATATTCACCCATACGTTTTATGAACTAAAAATCCTAGTCGAAACGTTAAAGCGACCAAAGAAAGCTCCCCTAATTTTTATTGTTTAGATCAGCTTTCTGACGTTCGTAATTTTGGGTGGCTATTATCCGAACCGCAAGAAGCCACGGTGTGACGAATCTCATTCAGGAAAAAAGGTGCTGCAACCTGTTACCCGACCGCGGATACCAATAAAAACCTCAGCAGGAGCTGCATTTAAAATTCCCTATTGCAAAGTAGATCATATAAAAGAATGCTGTTTTTTATTTGCAAGCCTTCCGGATATAAAAGTATCGCTGCCACCGAAAAAAACGGAAACCTATCTTTATGAGTAAATTTTAAAGAATCATGTGCTATCATCATGGATGCTGAAGATCTGGGATTTCTCCTTTCCATTTAAAAATCGTAGATGATAAAGCTAAATTCTCTTACTAGGCGAAATAGGAATCAAATCTTAACGTTTCTGTAGCCTGTGGCGTATTTTTTATATGAGTTTTGTGAGCAAAGGCAGTAAGTTAGATGGCGAAAGTCCTAATGGCGAAAGTATAACAAAGATAGGTAGGCTTTATAAGTCCAAATTAATTATTTATTTTGGTCCTCTTTATAGGATACGTAATTGTAATGCTTTGGTCCTCAATAGTTTCTTCCTGACTTTTTTTCTATAAAATTACATGTTTTTCGTCGAAGTGTTTGTAAAAACTCATCCTCTTCTTCATTAAAATCATCTTTTTCCCATCGGTCTTTTTTAATGTTCTGAATAGGTACTTGATGAATACAGCAAATAGTAAGACCTGCCAGAAAACCTCCACCATGCCCTTCCCATGAAATGGTAGTATCGATAGGAAAAATAAACCACAACATACTGCCTAAGATGAAAACAATGATTAATGAAAGGAGCCACTAATCGTAATATTTAGTAAAAACTCCCTTGAAAAATATAAAAACTAGCCAAAACATAAATCAACGCCACTAGCCCCTTATATGATACGATTCTCTGTCCTATACACCAAGTCATAATTCCCGAAAGTAAAACGCATAAAAAAGAAATCTAACATGCTGCTTTTTTCTATAAAAATATAGAACGAAACTGACAAGACAACTAAGGGTATGGTATTATTATACAAATGCTCTATAGAAACCATGAATAAAAGGCTAATAAAAATTCCTTTAATCCTGAGAGCTTTTCTGGCAACACCCCGTAGGTATTGAAGTTCAAATCCCTAAACGCACTTCATTAAAAAAACAAATCCAAATAGAGAGCCAAGCACATGGCACTAGAATTACCCTATTTGAGACTTAAAATGTGTGGAATCTCTGACATGATATATCCTATAACGCAAATTAGCCTAAAAAAAGTTTATTCCTTAATCGATTAAAAAAATCGTGAGAATTATTGATTTTAGTTTCCCTTTTAACGCATCTTTTTACCCATGGTCTCAAAAACGTCACCATAAAATAGAAACCTGTTAAATTGTCAACCCATATTTGTATTTTGTGGCATGAAATGAACCACTTGCAGAACGAGTAGCCCCCAAAAACCCTAGAAGACTACATTAGTCAAAGTCATCTTGGTAAGGCGAAAATGGCTCGTTAACACATCAAATTTAAGAAAAGGAATTATTTCCTTCGTTTAATTCTTTGGGGACCATCAGGAACAGGTAAAACAACCTTAGCAATATTATTGCTAAAGAAAGCGGAGACCGCTTTTTATCTTTAAAGCGGCTAATCATAGTGGTGTTAAAGAATTCGGAGGTCAAATCGATAAAGCCAAACAAAGTGGCGGCTTATTTACCCTAAAAATCCAATTTTTAATTTATTGAATGAAATTCATAGATTCAGTAAATCGCAGCAAGATTCGCTTTTGGCGGCTGTTGAAAAAGGGTTGGGTTACACTCGTTGGTCGACTACAGAAAACCCAAGTTTGAAAGTTTATTCCTGCACTCTTTCTAAGATGCCAAGTATATATATTGAATTGAATTTGGGAGAGAAGATTTAGAAGCACTGCCTCCCATAGAGCTTTTAAAAGAAGACGGTATTCTAAATCAAAATATAACGCTAAAAGAAACCAGAAGGCTTTTACTGCGTTTGTCTGGCTGGTGAATGGAAGAAAATTATTAAAATATTTTTTGAAACTCGTTATTCATTCCGAAAATTCGATACGATTGTGATCAAAGGACGGATGATTGTGATGCAAAAAATTCAAAAAAAATACAGTACGCTATGATAAAAACTGGGGCAACACTATGATATTAATCTCAGCTTTAATAAATCTAATTCGCGGTAGTGAACCCGACGGTGCCCGTCTATTGGGCTAGCAAGGATGATTTGAAGGGTGAGGATGTAACAATTTAATTGCAACGTAGACCTGCTGATTGCTCTTCTGAAGAATTGGCCTAGCGAACCCTACGGCTTTAAGTTATGGCCAATACAACCTCCCAAGACCGTTACTTTTTACGATTGGATAAACCCTGAGGCCCGTATTCATTTTGAGTCATGTGACTAATTTATTTGGCTACTTTCCCCCAAAAATAATGTACAGCCTACATGGCCGAATCAGAGTAACGCGTTTAAACCCACGTAAAACAAACCGGTCCGATTTATCAGTGTCTCTTTAGGTCCTATGAGAAATGCCACCGACTAAATTAATGAAAGACAATCGGTATGTGGTGCAAGACTATAAATATGCACACAACTATCAAAAAATTTTGTGGAGCCGAATTTTTACCTGAGGAAATTTCAGGCACATCGTTTTAATGTCCCAAATAAAAACCCAAGAGAAGACGCTATAAAAAAGAATTCTTAAAAATAGATGAAGGCTAATACGATCTTTAAAAAATTTGATTCTTAAAGATTTCAACCACGAGTGTTCGTATCTTTCATAATCCTCAAAACCATTCCCCATTTTCACACCGCATACATAATACCTGAAATTAAGCATGATTTCTTGGGCCATGAAAATATTTTGTTTTTGATGTGCCAACATTTTCATTACACTAATTTTGGAGGAACTATCTACTAGTTTTGATAGCCATTTTTCAATAGGGTTTGCGCATGTAGTCCACTTCTGAAATACGTATATTTTCAAGGGGCAGCTACATTAACTATTTGTTCCGCAATACTTCCACTATGTTCAGCAATCCTATTGTTTTAGCGCTTCGCATCGAACGGAACTTTTTCTTCGAGGCCAAGCATCTGGAAACTTTGGAAAGCTACATTTTTTACCATCGTTTTTAACAAAAACGACTATGGTTCCGATGCCGGTTCTGTATACTGGTAATTCCATAGTATTTAATGAGCTAGGGCATCTTTTAATAGCCTCATTATAGGGAACCTTTATATCCTTAATTTTACTTGTGCCCTCTAAATGTCCGTATATACTAATTTTAGTAGTACAATCTTTAAAAGCAATGGCTGTTTTGGTCGTAAACATGTTCGAATTAATTGACTAAAACACAAAAACCTAAAGCATCTTATTCGCGGTTAAATTCACTAGGTAAATCGTCATCATAGAAGACAATTGAAGCTTGATTCTCCAAAACGTAATTTTACAAAGTACTAGTTTGGTATTGGTTTCTTCCTTAACAAGTATCGAACTGCTTAGGGAAATAAGGTATTTATAGTTTGTTCAATTGTTCTGAGCAAAGGATGTCGCCTGTAGCGATTTAGCAGTAATAAGATGCTATATTTTTTTCCTTTGCAAATAAGGTATTATTTTCTTTGCCCCAAGATATAATCTTAACACCAAATTGAATTGATGCATATTAGAATCTGCATATCCTGTAAGCTCAAAAGATTATCGCCCATAAGATACAATGTTTACAGCACCAAATCTGCATACTTCCCCCTCAATCCAATATTGTAGTAGAAAATTTTCGACGGTATACGTGCCTTTTTTAAGGAATCATTTAGTTCCAACACCTGTATTGATAAAAAGCAGTCAAAGGCTGCTTGTTGGAAGGACCCCGGCTGTTTGATGGCATAGGGTGAGCTCCAAAACTGTTTTATACACCTGCCCTCGATTATTCCCCCCCACTGAAAGAGGTAACAATAAACAATTTTCTTTATAAGATTCAATTTGCTTACCGAAGTCACGGACGTAAGAAGCATTTAGGCTTTGTTGGCCTAAACGTAAGGTAATTTTTTTTCCTGGACTCCGTGTATGGCACCAAAGCTTCTAATTCATCCACCAAATTTCGGCATTGATCTTCAGGGTTATTTATATCTGCTGAATAAAAAAAGCTATACCTCTTCTGTACTTGCTGTACCTTTTTAAAGGAATACGTACGTGTATCTTTGGTGTGATAGATAAAACCTACATCTAATAAACTTGCAGTAACAGTTGTTCGTTTGGTCTAAGTTATAAGGTAAAACCGGATCAAAACCTAGTCCCAAATTTAACCCCTAAACCAAGGCTCTTTTGGTTAAAATACTTTGAAATTCCCGAACCAATCTGGCTACTGCATCGTCATCTAAAACATTTTTCAGTTCACAAATACCTGATGTTTTAATTTCTATATCCGCGTCTTAAAGTGGTTTCTGAATACCTTTGTCTGACCTCTGTTGTTAAAAAAATATCCTTTGTTTTTTGTGAAGAAAAATTTAAAAAAAACTAGCAAATATAGTTTAGCCCGATACCAACTGATAAATGATTTTGATACTCTTTTGTTGATAACCAAAATGAATAGACTTCAAGATTTCCCTCTGGTTTTCAAATGAACTTAAAATCAAATTTTTTTATTTAAATTATTTGTATTTCTTCATAGGCCAACGTGCATAATCCTCAAATATGCCAATAGCAATCTCCTTCCATTGTAGGCCCCGAAAGAAATAGAATACGGGTTTGTTATTTTTTTTTCGACTTCTAAAGCCCTAATTGAATAAGTTCTATTTGATAGGTACCACTAAGCTCATCTTAAAAACTCAATACCATTAATAACCTTTTCTTTTCTAAAATTTGGTAATTAAAAATCTACACATCAACAGCAAACCAAGTCATTTTTGAAGTGATGTCACTACTTCCTGCTTGAAACTAATACCGAAATTAATAGGAATACCTGAATACCATTTAAAAGAAGTAGCCAAATACCAGGATTCAACATCAAGGAATTTGTGGTACCTTCATAAAATCATAAAGTAATTGCTTGTTTTGCCCTGGCAACAAGTTACACTGATAGAACAAAGAGGATGGGTAAGCCATCAGTATTTTTCTCATTCTAATATCTTAAACTTAAAGCTTGCGCTTGACTTAAAATTAATTTAGGTTTTGGGAGAAGTGATGAAACACTGGTATTGTCCGCTATTGTTCAACAAGGTTAATTTGTATGCTCGAACGTATTCTTATAATCGCTATGGTTTCGGCCGAAGGTGTCCGTAAGCGAACTTCTAACTCACTTGTGGTTTCTGCGTGCTGCTAAAGCCGTTACTAGAAAAGAATCTAAAGGAACGTCCGCAGCATCAAGAAAATCAATTTGCACCTGCATATTTTTACTTGTCGTTTTATCTAATTGAAATTTGACAATCCCTGAAATTACTTTATCTGAAAATATACTGGAGGTAAAAGCATCGAAATTAATATTTTGAGTAATAGAAACTGGTGAATACTATTAAAATGGCCTCTGTAGTCTTCTACATAGACTATGGAACCCGACAAATCTGGAATAACTTCTAAGTCTTTTCGCTGTTTAAACTCTTGTGGTTCAGAACAAGAAAATAAAAAAAGAAAACAGAGACTATATAGAAAAATATAAGAAGGTCTTATCTTTTTTTCAATTTGAAAATCATTAGCGAAAATTAAGGTTCGCCACATAAGTTACAGTGTTCTCATAGGATAACTCTATAAGTACGATTTTATTTCATTTAAGTCAGTACTCATGATAGATAAATCGTGTTTTTCTTCCTGATGCGCATTAAAAATTGTAGCGTATGAATACCTAATTGCCCTGCGCCCCTAAAATATCTCTTCTAAACTATCCCTAATCATCATGGCTTTTTCCAGGCAGTACTTTTGCTTTTCAAGTGCCAATTCAAAAATAATAGGATTTGGCCTTTTTTAACACCTGCATTTCCGGCATTCAATGATAACGCTAAAATAATCGAAGATTCCTGCATTTTAATCATTTTTTTATCCCTTTTGGGGAACAAAAAAATCTTTTTCCCCCCCCCCTTTTTGGAAAACCCCCCCCCCCATTGGTGATAATGTGCAACTTGTTACTTGGGTTTTAGATAATTAAAACCTCCAAATGGTAATTCGGAAAAAGATGTTGTAATTTCGCTAAATTTTCAAATGTACTCTTCTGCCAAACGATTGATGATAGCATCAGAACACATTCCATTTTTAAGGTATCAAAAGTTAATTTAAGCGTTGGTTTTAGCGCAAATCCTGATTTACTGATTTTTTCAATCTCTAAACAGTTTCCAAAAAATTAAATTATTAGGTTACATAAACTTTCAGGAAATCTGCAACTCAACCTTCACTCTCATTGGTTCTACTAAAATTTTTTCAAAGTCAAGGCTGAATTTTTTTCAAAATCCACAGGGTATGATCTAAATCAAAAAAAACATCAGTTTACTTTAAGTATTAAACATTTAATTTTTTTAAAATATGTTCGTATATTTTTTTCCATGAAACGGTGTTGCTTCTCCAAACAATTCGTTCGAAAAAACAGTGGTTAAAATTACCAATTACTTGGTGCAAGCTTGCTCGTAAAGTGATGCAAGTTTCGCTTTTATTTTCCTCACTAATCCTCATTTGTTTAAAAAATGAATAATCATGAGCCGCCAAAGGATTGATTTTATAGGGCTGTGCACTCTAAATTAATGTCATAAATAAAAGGATGTGCTGTACTTGGCTTCGAAACCCTAATTCGTGCGTATAACCATTGTATAGTCATCCGTAAATTCTGCATCCTAACCAATCTCTGTAGGTTAAGGGGAATGTCAAAACTCTATTGTATCTCAGCGAGATGAAAGTTCACCTGCCTATTGATACATTAGAAAGTGCTTTTTTTCTTTTTTTTGTAAGCTTACATCCCCAAATGAACTGTACGAAGCGCTTAATGACCACTTTGCTGAGTCAGAATCAGATTTGATAAGTATATAATTTGGTTATGTGTAGATACGTTTTTGTCCAAAGGTTGAATAGGCAGCAAATTGAAAAAAGTCACAAATGCAGGGTGATATCGTATTTTTTATGAGAAGCAATAAACGCAATCATAATTGTTAATAAGGATTCTTTTTCGGGTAAAAAACCAAACATTTATTCTTTCTGCAACTCGTTTAAATCTCAAACCAGTGATATCTAAAAATAAAACCGCAAACTACGCGCTAAACCTCTATGATCATAACAAGCGAAGCGGTTACATCTACAAACAGAAAGTGTAGGTGTACTTCATTTTTTTGTTGGACTGTAGATCAGAAAAACGCTCTTTAAATTTTTTAAGCACTTTTTAAAGCCCAAATATCAACAAACAGGCAATTCTAAAAATTGATTTTTACTAGGCTATGCTTTCGGTAGGTGGAACCTGCCCCATGACTATCTTTTACATGCGGTAAATACTTCTTCATACCTACTTAACAATAAAAACTTGCCGAAAAAAATATCAAAAGGAATAACTACTGCGTTCTCCCCGCATTAAAAAAACAAGGAACTCTTCCCAATCTCCTACTTTATCTGCAAATCATTGATCCCTTGTTTCCAAACAATAATCATTCTTCTGATAAAAAAATTCGTTTTGTCGGAAGCCCTTCGTGGTAAGTGAATTTAGCAACCAGAATGCTTTTATAAAATCTTCTACTTTTGCTGTAAATAAAATTTCCAATGGCCCAAAATACGCTGAAATAATTTGTTACATTACGAATCTAAATCTAGGCGTTATTTTATGCGTATAAATTAAAAGCATAATGTTAAAATTCTAGTTGAACACGGCAAAAGTTAGGTTGCCTTAAAGGTATATATTTGTCATAGTTGTATACGAAATATTGACTTAAGATTTGGACCTTCTCAAAACTAAAATATTCAGTTGTGTAAATAATTAGGTGGTGCTAAACTTTAAATTAATCCAGTAGCGGCATTTTTTTAATTTTCTGTAATCTTGCTTTGTCTGCTTCAACTTGGCTTACCAGTGTTCCTGAAGGATGATTATGGTGCAAAATCATGCAAAGAGCACCTAGTTCTAAAGCTTCTTTTCATAATTAACCTTACATCTACCAAGTTCCTGTGGATACGAACCTTTACTTTCTGAATTGCTTTGGTAATGACTTTAATTAGAATTATTCAAATACAAATCCAAAAAACTCTTCATGCGGTAAGAAATCACCCAAAAAGGATGTAAAAGTTTCAAAACAGCTTTTTGCTAACTCTCGTGATTTTTGTAAATTTTTTTTGACATTTCTCCTCTGCGTCGCCTACCAAATTTTCTAAAGCTGCGGCGGATAGACACTGCTTTTGCTTCTCCATTTACCTTAAACTGCATTAATTTTGGACCGATAAAGTACCGTAGTTTGTTGAAATGTTATGATTCAACAGAAGCAAAATTCTTTTGGATAGTTCCACAGCACTTATCATTTTTGTTCCTGACCCAAATTAAATGGCAACTTAACTCTGCATCAAGCAACAACTGATCTACCTTTGAGCATTAGCTTTTCTCCTCGGTTTATCATCGTCTACCAATTTTATGGAAAACGAATTTTGGTTTTTTCTCTGCATTGGTTAAAGATAGAAAAAAAAAAAAAAAAAAAACCAAATTTTTTTTTTTTATCAGAATCATTTATAGGAAATGATCAGCTGCCCTCAAATTCGCCTTTTTTAATGCCTTTAAGTCTATAAACCTCCATAGGTTCCAAGAACTCATTAACAAAAAGTACGGTATGGGTTCTAAGTTTTGGCTGTTTACCAAACTTTTGCAATTCGTCCTGAAGGTCGTAAAAAATATTCAAATCTTTCACGCTGAAAAAGCTGTTCTAATTGTGCTCTGAAACGGGTGCTAATTTTTTTTATGGCGACAGATTCGGGCAAATAGAAAACAATGGGCATGTCCGGCAGCATTTTAAAGCACCGTTATATAGTTTTAATAATTCAGGGTTAAAGCTGCTGTAGGATGTATCTAATAAGGCAATTAAGTTTACGCGTCCGGATAATTGTTCTTCTTACTGCTTTTGTGGTAGCCGCCACTTTACTAGGCGAGTGTGCAAAATCTTTATAAGACTACACAAGTTTGCGTTTTCGGCAAATTTTCTCTAAGCGTTTTGGACGCTCTTTAAAGTGGCGATCGGCTTCATAAAATCATCCCGTCAATCCCATGTTTTGGCAAATCCATATTGCCCCCGGAAGATTACTTAAATTAATGGTGCTCCAAAAACTTCAAATAGGCATTGGAGCCTTCTGGAGTTTCTAATAAGGTTTCCTCCGTTTTCCAACGCTGACTCAGGAACTGTACTAGGCTAATTTCTAATGCATTTTTCTGAGCTGTTACCACGTACATACATTTTCATCGTCTTGGTTATAGGTAATGCTGGCCACCTTTTACAATACTAATCCACAAAAATTTTGAAAACTGTTCAACGTAATTTTCAAAGGTCGGAAAATACGTTTGATATGATCCCCAAGCAATGCCAACTTATTAAGGCAATATTGGTTTGTAAAGGTGAAATTTTGGGGTCCTTCTAATCTATAGGAGAAGACCAAATATTCATCCCTTCTAAGGACATAAATCGGTTTCTCTTCTGTTAAATTACCATACGCTCAAAAGCCTCTAATTGTGCCCAACCATAATAGTCTACCTCACGACCATGATATTTTCAAACATGTAAAATCATGGAGGTATTGTAGTTTTCCCCGTGGCTCCCGCCAATCACTACCTTTGTTTTATTTTTTGATGCTCGTTATAGAAATTCTGATAGGAATAGATTGGCATCTAATTTCTGCGCTTTTTTAGTAATTCTGGGATTATCTGCTTTAGCGTGGCATTCCTAAAATAACTAACGTCCTAATAGCATTCGGTAATTTTTTCAGGAAACCACGCCGAAATACCTCCGGCATAAGTTTTTTTTTTCTGCTAAACGAGTTTTGGAAAGGCTCAAAAATAACATCATCGCTTCCTGTGATGGTAATCCCTTTATGTTTAATGCCAAGGCAAAGATTGTGCATAGCCTTCCACCAATGGCAATAAATGTAATGGTTCATCGTAAACGTAAATTATACGGCAAAGATAAAGAATAGAAAAGTCCGTATTCCAAAATTTGAAACTATTTCATTCTTTTAATTTTACCTAGGTGAAAATTTTTACAAAATGAATTTAAAGTTATCTGAAAATAGTTGCCCAAGATTATGCTGGTTAGCCACGGCAAACTCTTCACCAACGAAAACATGAGCCTAGCTTTTTTGGGAGGTAAGAAAAAGATGCCGTAGTAACCGGAACATTCACATGTTAATGAAGCAGTTGATGCAGGTTTAGAAGGGAAGTTCGAGTTTTAACTTTAAACGGAGTCACTAAAATTTATGAACCTGGTGATTTAGTAGTTATTGGTTCTTATATTCCCCATAGTGGAAGGCACTCACTGCTGTAAGCTAATGGATGTATTTTAGCCCTACTAGGGAGGAATCTAAATAAAGCCTCCTAGCCCGCAAAGGGGCAATTAAAAACTCCCTCTCCGAAGGGAGACGGAGTTTAAAAAAATATAAATAATTTTTTTAAAAATGAAGCATTTCTTTAAAAGGTAAAAAAGCTTAGTCGGTGAAGTAGCGATGGTATCGGAAGCCCATTGCTATTCACTTGCCGAAATGTGGCGCTAGTGTAAACTTGGTGTCTAGGTCTGAGATAAATTGAAAAAGCTATTTGGAAGAAAACTTGCTAACAACTAACGGAACAAAAGCACCAATACATCCTTGTGGATTACCACTAATTTGACGATTATAAAACTAAAATTTTAGTTTTTTAAGACGAGATTCTATTTGAATTTTAGTGAATAATACCCAGGGACCTGCCGCAGGGAATACTTTAGAAGAAAAATACTGAGGAATTTTATCAAGCGCATTCGATTTCTATTGTTTAAAAACACAGTTTTTACGCAACTGAATTGGCCCTTGAAACTATGATCATTAAAAAAAAGTTGGGACGTATCATTAATGTGGCCTCTGTTCTGTAAAAGACCCTTTGTCCTATCTGCGCTATCCAATTACCATAAGAGCCGCTGGTGGTTACTTGGGGGAAAAATCGTTTGGCCTGGTGATGTTGGCCCTTCCTATCAGATTTAACCGTAAAATATGTGTTTAAGCGGGCTTTTTTTGACACCAACGAATTGCACAATTAATGCAAGCAAAGCAAAGCAACTAAACAGGTGCCAGAAAGCCACAAAGTTAAGGCATGAATGGAAGAAAAGGTAGCATTAAACCACGTATCGGAAAAAACCCAAGAAGAGTAATGGTATTTTAGTGGGCTTTTTTAGCTCGGATAATGGCCGTTTATTACAGGAACGTCTATTCCGATGATGGTGACGTTTTAAAACTTCTATACAAAATTAGTGTTCAATGTTCAATGTTCAATGTTTCAATGTTCAATGTTCAAATAAAGTAAAAAACTTACTGTAAACTTGTTACCGAATACTGCTTACTTTTTAATAATCTACAATACTTCCCTCACCGAAAGCAGGGTTTTACGCCATTTTTAACTTGTAGGTATACCATTTGTTATCCTTCATATTTGCTTTAAAATTTAAAATGAATTTTATGAAAAAAGCATCGCTTCTTATTGCCAATACTTATAATGTTCTCAGCTGGTGACTGCTCCAAAGAAATTCAGATTCATACGATGCCCTAATGGAAAAAGTGGCATCAATTTTGAATACTGAAAATCTGCCGGAAATCAGCAATAAAAAGTATTTGGTGTGATTTCAGAAAAGGATAGAAAGAAAAAAATACCTCAGCTCGTAAAATCACTTATCTATTCATCAAAAATAATGCCTTAACACTTGAGGAGGAGAGGCAACTATCCAATCAATTCACGATTTTTAAATTCGAAATTGAGAAAAGCCGAATTACCCACAAAAATATTTTAGAAAAGTTATTTAGGCCAATTTATATTGGCAGTACTTTTCACCACAACAATAAGATTATCAATTTTATAATCGTACAGAAACGGCTGAGAAAGTAGATGCTAACTTGACTTTAGAACTTGGGGAATTTAACGCACACTTTTTCATGCCAATAACGATAACATTTTGGATGCTTCTTCTGCAAAAATAGCGCTGCCTACAAAATAAAAAGTACTGATTTGATGTGATATTGCAAAATAACAAACAAGGGTCTGAAATCTTTTCGCCTAGCCTGTATGATGTAATTGGCCCACAACCGCCTTTGAGTTTTTTTATAAAACAAGTGAAAATAACATCACAGACCGCAGCTAATGAAATAGATAGCATTGATATATTATGGTTGAAAGGGTAATCAATTTATCCCAAAATGAAAATTAAAACTACGGACAAACTTCCTACAGGCGAAGCTTTATTGAATTTTATCAAAGACTTATTAAAATTTCATACCAATGAACCTTCTTTAGATGCTACAACAACTGTAGATATTGAACTTTTACAATTTAAATTAAAGAAAATGCCACCT
>Ga0163217_1003143_pt1 | contig 18024 bp, 27 predicted proteins | sample SynspAceP_FD_185933 | JGI IMG/M metagenome (GOLD analysis project Ga0163217, IMG submission 185933) | Saline lake microbial communities from Ace Lake in Antarctica - Synechococcus sp. Ace-P (PacBio error correction) | ecosystem: Environmental > Aquatic > Non-marine Saline and Alkaline > Saline ...
AGGAGGGGAAAGAGGGAAAAAAAAAAAAAAAAAAATAAAAATTTCCCCCCCCGGGGGGCCCCCCTTGGGCCCCCCCCCAAAAACCCCCCCACCGGGACCAAAAAATGGAAAGAAAAAAAAAAATCAAATCCCAACCCCCGGTGGAAGCTTTTGAGGGCGGGGGAGCCCCTCAGCCAACAAAAGCCGATTTCCGAATGCCCAAAAACGGCGGAGATTTTGCCGGGCCGGCGGAGGTGCAAACGCATGAGTGGCCGGGCAGCGGCCCGTGGTTTTCACAGCGGAGATCAAACCCGAGCGGCGCCGTGGCCCTGCGCTGTTGGGCAGAATCCCTGATTGAAACCGTCCAGCCACGGCAGCGCGCCGGCCTAACGAGCAAAAAGAAGCCCCTTCGCGTTTTGGGCCGACGACTGGCCTGCCTGCCTCGATCCCGAAGGCCCGCCAGGGGGCGAATGGCCTTGAACCGCCCCGTGCGGCTGTGGGCGGGCCCGGCCCCTGCGGCGGCAGCCGGCCCCTGGCCTGCCCCTGGCGGCCTGGCCCGCCAAGCTGCTGCAGCTTGATCGATTGGCCAGCGTGCGGGGCTCGATTCCGGGGCGCGCCCCCTGGAGCGTGGAGAACGGCCTCGGCTTCGTGGCGGGTCCTTGAAGCACTCATCACGAAAGAAGCGAAGCCCTGACCAGCCGAGGCCGCCGGCGCCGATATCTGCTGCTGTTCGAACTTGCTTGAAAAATCCGGGACTGGCGAGAAAACGGCAAGGACTGAATGAACAGCTCCCCTGGAGCACTGCAGGCCAAAGCCGGAGAAGATCCTGACCTTCTGGTTCGAGCAAACGGCCGCCCCGAAGCTGTTTTGTCCAAAGACGCAGGCTTTGATCGCTTCAGCAATGCCGACCACCAGCCGCTTTGCCCCGTCGGCAACCGGGGACGTGATCGCCTGATTGGGAATCGTTTTAGGGTCGAATGGCTTGGCGTTTCCGGAACCGGAAGAGCCTGGCTCCCAAGGAGCTTCGCTTGGAAGGGATGGGGCCGGGTTGTGGAGGAAAGTTGAGAAGGAGTTGCGAAAGGGTTCTTCCTGGCCAGAAAAGGCCTTCCGAATCACAGCGGTTTTTCAAGGCCAACACATCACCAAAGATCGAGATCTTTCTGAAGACCTGGCTGAAGAGTTACGAAGAAATACGGTGAGTGCAGTGTTGCTGCAAAGCATCCGGCGGCAAATCCATTCCTGTAAAATGAAAACTGAACCGCCTGTCGACCATGGTCCCAGGTCCGAGAGTTTTCCTACCCCAGCCTTCCCATCACGGCCAGGCTGCCCAAGTCGGTCAGGGCCGGCGCTGGATGGTCGCTACAGGGGGTTTTTGCTCATGCCCAGCCGATCGCGAGCTGGCTGGTCGGCAGAGCGCAGCCCGATGGGAGTAGCGTGCCCTTCGCACACCTCCCAATTCCTCGGAACGATGTCAAGAGCCTTGGTGGACTGGCGCCTCAAATCAGGCCCCGCTGAAAGGCGGTGTGGCCGTGGTGGAGGCTTGGAACGGCAGCACCAGGGTGACCCAGCGATCCGGCGTTCGGGCCTGGCACGCCGCGCCTGACGCACACCAAAACGGAACCCGCAGACATTGTGCCCCCAACGCCGAAAGACCTCGGCCGCGGGCGTGGATGGGCCATCGAACCCGCGCAGGGGGAAGTGGGTTCGCGCCGCTCGGAATACTGCTCCTGTGGAGTGCTGCCTTCGAAGTGCTGCACAACCCCTTGCATCGCGCTGTCATCTGAGATGCCAGGGCTTGCCAGGTTCAGTGGACTGGGGGCGCGGGGGGCCTTTGCTGCTGCCCGCGTTGTTGTTCATGATTCCCGGGTGTGAGGAGCGGGCTGGCATGGGAGAACAACCGCCGGGGTTGCCCTGTTTTGCCGGAATGTAGCCCCCTTTCCCAGTCCGCCGGTAGGCGGAGATGCCGCCTACCTTTCCGGCTGAAGAAGTGACTGGATGATTACTACTCGCTGACGGCGCCCATCTCCCTCACCGGCGGACAGGGCAGACCAGTTGCGATCGCCGTAGGCGTTATCGATCCGGGCCACGGCCGGCCAGAACTTGTTTTGTGGCCTGGGGCAACGCCGGCCGGGAAGGCCGCCTGGCTGCGCTGTAGGGCCGATCCCACTGATCGGCGGTGACGGCAGCGAGCGGTGTGGGGGCGCGGGCGCCAAGGGGGTTGTTGCTGGGATCGGAAGCGCCCGATTTCAATGGCGGCCCGCCCGGCGCGGATTGCCGGACATCGCCGCGGCAGGCGGAAACCGCCTCGATCTCCGCGAGCGACTCGCTTTCCGGTGGGCCTCAACATCACGGTGCGGCCACCGCCAACTCAACGGTCGGTGCATGGAAGCCGTAAGGCCATCCCCAGCCGTTTGCCAGGTATCAACCTCCAATCTCAGCACGGCGCTTGAGCGGACGCAAGATCGGGAGAATGCACTGGCATGGGCACCCGGCCCGCCGGCGCCCGCGGAAACAGCACCGGGTAGTGGTCTTCCAGTCGCTGGCGATCAGGTTTGGCGGCCAGCGAAGGGCCACGGCCACTGGCCTGACGCAGGCCGGCGCCGCCCATCATCCGCCCGTAAATCCAGCTGATCGGCAGGAATGCCGGCACTGCCGCCAGGGGCGCGGGCGGACACTGGCCACCGAAATCGCTGGCTCTCAGGCCCTGAAGCGGACACCTTGGTGTGGGATGGCCGGGAAGAAAGGGCAACCAGGATGGGGCGCTAACTCCGATCGGGGCCGACCCGCGGGACCAACCGCCAGCCGGTGGGGAATGCAAGAAAAGTCTTGTGGGCAGGTTGAGGGTGGCAGACATCGGCGCCGAAACGACCCGGGCTGGGCGAGGCCCCACCTGGGCATATGAGATTGGGCGCCATCAAGAGAGACCTGGCCGCCACCGGTGCACAACCAATCGCGCAGACGATAGGGAGTCCGAGTTGGCGGATGCCGGTTCAAAAAACACCATGGGGTGGAGGGAATAGGTGACCATCACCGCCGCCAGCGATGCGGCGTGGATCTGGGCCTGCCTCCAAGGTCGGCCACAGGGTAGATGTTGCCGTCGGCAATCGCAAAGGCCACCGGCAACCAACCTTAGAGGCCACCATCACGGCGCTGGCCGGGTTGGTTGGCCATGGGCCGCTGGATGGGATCAGGCAGATGTGGCGCGCGCATCCCCGCGCGGCTGCGGTGCAGGCCCGACACCAGCAGGCCGGCAATATTCCCCCCTGGGACCGCCATGGGCCGACAGCGACACCCCGGCAAGCCGTGCAGGCGCCAGCCAACCTTGCCAGATCGGCCAACCAGCCTTGCGTAGCCCAGGGTCGGCTGGTCGCGGCGAAAGGGGTGGCAGTTCGGCGAACTCCGGCCAGCTCACGGCGCCAGCTCGGCGGCGGCGTTGAGCTTCATCGTGCAGCTGCCCACGATCATGCCGTGCACCAGCAGCGAAGAGCGCGAGCGCGCGGATGTAGCGCAGCAGGGTTCGGTTTCCGCTGCGTAGGCAGATGGAAAACTTCTGTTCAGCAGGGGCGCTGCCGCAGGCGGCAGACCCGCCAGCAGGTGGCCATCGGAGCGAATGGCCAGCAGCGGTGGCTGCGCCCTCCAGCTCGGCCAGCAAGCCCCCGCGCTCGGGCCTGCGCGCCTGCGGCAAAAACGTCCCAGCAAGCGATCCAAGCTCGGCGGGTCGGTGCGCTCATCGAGGCTGATGGCCAGGCCAAGCAGGGAACAGCGGCCGCAGTGAAGCCGGCCGCCTCGGCGCCCCGCCAGCAGGCTGGCGGCAGCCGGGGTCGCAAGGCTGACGCGTGGTCGAAGGCCGGACCGGGCTCCACGCCAAAGCCCACCGCTCAGGCCCAGGGCCAGGGCGGAGCGCTGCCAAAAGCAGCAACCGGCGGGCGATCGCCGCGAAGACATCGGGCCGTGTGCACGGCATAGAAGCTGGCCATCACTGCAGCAAGCACCTGCGGTGGCAGATGTTTGCTGGGCCTTGTCGCGGCGGATGTGCTGCTCAACGGTCTGCAGCGCCAGGCGCAGGGCGGGGTTGCCTTCCGCATCGAGAGATTGGCCCACCAGCCGGCCGGGGATCTGGCGCTGGTGCTCGGTCGTGGTGGAGCGAAAAAAGGCGGCATGGGCCCGCCGCAAGCCGAAGCGGCACGTCCGAAGCGTTGGCTGCCTGCCGACGCAATGTCGGCTCCCGAGCTGGCCAACCGGGCTCCAGCACAGCCTGGGCCAGGGAATCGATCGCCACGGTGACCAGGGCGCCGGCGCTGTGAGCCGCGGCGATGAAAACGGCCCGCGGGGATCCCAGAGCCGGCCGACTGCTGCCGGGCAACTGCAAGCAGAACGCCAAAGATGTCGCCTGCCTTCTCGGCCCCTGGACCATCGCCAAGACCAGCAGGGAGGAGTCCGGCAGGGTCAAAAGGACTCGATCACAGGCCCCAGCGGCCTCGGCTCGGTCTGAAGCACAGCCAGGGGTCTGGGGGAACAGCCTGATCAACCAGGAAGCTGGCGGCCTCGGGGCCGCTTGGCAGGCGCCGGGACTGAGTGCCCTGGCTTCGGCCGGGGCGGTGGCCTCAATCGAGCAAAGAGGCGTTCGATCGCAGGCCGGTGAGCTCTGCTGATCAGGGTCTGAAAGTTGAACGCAGGGCCTCCAACCGCCCCCTGGGCGAGCGCGCGCCTGGTAGCGGGGGTGTAAAGCGGTGTAAACCACGAGGGGTTCCTCCACCTGGCGCTGGATCACCGCCGGGTGGCGGTGCCGTAATACCCCCAAGCCCATCCAGGCTGCGCCCGCACTTTGTTGGTGGCAGCGAACTGGCGCAGCTCGGCCAGGGCCTGGCCTGGCGCGCCACACCAACACACTGGCAAGCCCACACGGCTGCCTTCCCGGCGGCGGAGCTGAGCAGGATGTCGGCGGAAACCCACCTCGGCGTAGAAAAACTGTCGGAATCAGCGCAACCAACGGCGGCCAGCATCTGAGCCTGATCGGCCGGCGACGGTCCGATGTGGCCGGGCTAAACCGAAACGCAGAGAGAACAGCCGCTTCGGCGTTGCTGGGCGGCGGCGGACCGTAATTGGCTCCCGGCAAGCGCAGACTTGGCTAGCTGCCGGGGCCGCTACAGCCAGTGGAGGTGTGCATCGAAAGAAGCTCGAGCTTCGAATCCGCTTCGCTCGCCAGTCTGAACGAGGCTGCAGTCACGGCCCTGGCGCCCACGGGAAGTGTGGGCAAGTGTAGGGATATGGGCCAGGCAGGCAGGCTCGCCCGAGCGCCCCTCGGAAGCCCCCTTCCCGACCTTGGCCGCGGTACCGGGCGGCAATCATCAAGCATCGTTAGCCTCGGCCCGCCCGCACGTGGACGGCACCAACAGCAAATCCAGCCCTCAGCCAGAAGGGGTTATCGTTCTGGATCTGCCTCCGGGCTGGCCACAACCGCCTCCGTTGCGCACCTTCAACGGTGCCGCTGATCGGGGCAATAGACGTCCTTCGACCGCCCTTGACCGGACTCCACCGAGCCAAAACTTGTGCCCCGCTCGAGCTGGCGCCCACGCCTCCGGGCAATTCCGACAGAAGACAATGTCGCCTAGTGCTGCACGGCGAAGAGGCGCTGACACCCAACCGAACCAACTCATCCTTCGGCTCGGGCGTATTAACGGTGGCTCTTCGGCGTAACGGCAAGCGTCGAGGATAGGGAGCGCCACGCTGCCGGAAATTTCAATGGCTCCCACTCTGGCGGAACGGCGCCGGCCAGGGCCAACAGGCCGATGGCCTAGGGCAATCGCTTGCGGAGGGCACCTGTCCCGCCGCCTCAAGAGGCCGGTGAGGGCCCCGCTCCAGGGCAGTCGGCGTGGCAGTGATGGCTGCCGACCCGGCTGAACAGCACGTAAGGCATCCGCAGGGGCGCAATCGGCGGAGAACTCGCTGGTGCTGCGTCGATGAAGCTGCCCGCCAGAGCCGATCCACCAAGCTCCACTGGCGTAGCCGGGCATCGGCCGGGCAAGCGGATCGAGGTAGGAGCCCACCCGGCGAGAGGCCTGGAAGCCCGCAGACGTTGAAGCGGCCCCGCCGCGCCGACGCGCACCGCCCTGGAATATCACATCGCTGTCTCTTCCTCCCACCAAGATGGTTGGATGGCGGTAGCCAAGCGAGGGAACACCGCCCCCACCAAGTTCGGGCGCCTTGATCAACGCCTCGCGCGCCACCATCTGCGGCGCCAGGAATGAGGCCCTGGAAACAGCAGGCGGTGAGACAAACCGGTGCCCGCGCCCTCCCGGCAAGATGCCCGGGGCGGTAGTCGACCAGCAGGCCCTGCTCCACCCAGCTCGCTGCGGCCGACCACGTAGCCGCCGGTGGGGCCAGGGTTCCCGCCGGGATGTCTTGATCAAAGGGAGCCGGCGATCAGAATTCGGACCCCCACCGCCGGCGGCTCACAGGCCTCAACAAATTCCCCATAACAGTTGTCGACAAAAACAGAGGCAGCCAGGCTGGAAGCCGCCTTGACCCGCCTTCGATCAGCGCCCCGATCGCGGCGATAGCCAGCGACTGGACGGCCCAGCTGTAGCCACAACTGCGTTGGAAATCAGCAACATCCGGGTGGGAAAAACGCCAAGGGCGTCGGCCAGCCCCAGCAAGCGTCCCAACCCGGCCCTGCCGTCGGCGTCGAGCTCAAGTTCGCCGTAGTGGAGTGCCGAACTCGGCCAGGGAACCTGCCGCTGCGCGCAAGAGGCCGATCACTTCCTTCAAGGTGTCGTAGGGGCGGCCCGGTAGGCAAAGCAGCCGGTCCCGGCAGGCCTGAGCACGCCGTAGAGGGCCTGAGGCGATGCCGGTGGGGTGCCGCTCACGAAACTGCAGGCGCACGGCCGCCGACTCGCACCCAGCACCCGGCGGAAAACCCGATCGGAGGACGCTCCCCGGCCCAGATCAACCGTGGCCGTAGCCGCTCACCGAGGCGAATGATGGGGCCGGCGCGGAGCGCGCTCGCCGCGAGGCCTCCAGCACCCCTCCGCCAGGCCTGGCTAACGGCGCGGTGCGCGGGCCGCCAGGGGAGTGATGGCGCCAGAACGGCGGCGGCGACCCGATCGCTTGGCCCAGGGGGAGATCGGCGCTGGGAACGCTTCGCTGCAGCTGCCCGTCCATGACCCAAGGCCTCAGGAGTGGGCCATCGTGCCTTTCTTCCTCCCTCAACCGCTAGATTCCGTGCGATTGAGCGGTGCCAGCCGCCGTTTTTCCCAGGTTCAGGTGATCAGCTTTGCCCCCGGGGCCTCCTGTGCAGGGGCCAGGCCCGTGGATGGCGCAGCGGCCGGACACCACCCTGCCCACATCCGGAGAGTTTTCCATTTGGTTGCCGGGCTCCCAGAACACCAGCCGCCCTTCCCAGCCGGGGCGATCCTCCCTTCAGACCCTGGCGCAGCCCGGGTGGTCCACGCCTCCCGACAAACCTGGAGGCGCCATCGCAGTCTGCCGTGAGTTCCCCGCTGGCGCCGTTGCCGCCCAAACAGCGGGTCTACAAGCCTCGGCACCACCGGCTTTCATGTGGCGATGCACGTGGTGCCAGTGGGGCCCTGCTCCCATCTTCTCTGTGTATGTTCTGCAGGGCGCGTGGCGGGATGGCGTTCTTTATGGCCCCGTGCGGGTCACCTGGGTGCGACGCGCCTCTCGCACCGCAGCTTCGTGGCAACCCAAGTGGCCTGGAGGCGCACCCCTGTGCTGATGGGCAGCACTGGCCTGCCAGGCGGACCCGACTCGAATGGTGGGGCTGCAACCGCCAACCAACCACAAATTCTCTGACCAGCCCAAAGACGATCACCACGACGCCGGCCCGCGGCTCCCCTGTGGTGGAGCCACAGCGACTGGATGCTTGCACCGAACATCCCAGCCGTTCGCGAGGTCGAGCGCTTCAACCGGCACCTTCAAAGCGCGACCCCTTCTACGCTGGCTGGAGGAACGCTGGTTTTCCCTGATGCTGCAGCCGCCCCTCGGTGCAGCCCGCTGGTGTATGGCGAGCGGGCCCGGTGTCCCAGGTGCGGCCTCGGCCTGGTTGCTCTGGGCGATTCCCATCGCCCTGGTTGTCGTCCTATCACGCACCTGGCTGGTGAACAGCGCCACCCACAGCCCTTTCGGCTACCCGCAACTTCGCAGCCCCGATCTGTCCGGGCAATCTGCTGGTGGTAGCCATCCCTCTCTTCGGTGAAGGGCTGGCACAACAACCACCAAACGCCCATCCCCTCCCGCCCGTCAACGGCCTGCGCCTGTTCGAATTCGATCTCACCCTGGGCAGCACAATCCGCTGCCTCCAATGGCGGGCTGCCGGCGCGTGCGGGTGGCCCGCTACGGGGCTGAAAAGCTTCAGCTGCGCAGTTCCCTGACGATGCACCTCGCCAGTTCCCTGCTGCCCGCCCTGTTCCTGCAGCGGGCTTTGGTGTCGCAAACACCTCGAGGAACTGATCGACGCCTTGGCTCCGGAGCGCCAGCCCTCCCAGCCCGACGGAGGGTGGCGATGCAGATCAAAGCAGTTCGCTTCGAGTTCGGCCCGAGCTGTAATCGCGCTGCGCCGGCCATCCAGCGGCAAAAATCCGTTCGCGGGCGCTGGATTTCTCGGCGGGATAGGCCCGCCAAGGAAATCTGAATCGGCGGCTGGAGCGGCCAGGCGACCGCCGCTGAGCAGTTTCAGCCAGGGCGGCACTGAGCGGAACCTGCTTCGTCGTCGGGGCGATGCGCAAGTCGAAGGCCGTGGGGGGCTGGCGGAATCCCCGACGAAAATTGTTCCAGCACTGGGCCGCAGCCCAGCGCCAAGAGCCGTGCCGTTGTCCGCGCAGGGCAGACAAGCCACTGGCGAGGGCCTCGATCATCCCGCTCCGGCTGAGCGGGCGAGCGCCTTCGGAGCGGCTGGCCACCAGCGCCGGTGCCCATGGCCAAGTCCACTGTTGATCCGACCCATAGCGAGGACACCTCCGGGCCCTGGGGCCGCCAGCTTGCGGTTGCGCAGCATCGAGAAACCTGGGAGTTTGTGATATGCCGCCCGAAGCCTGAGGGGTTTCAGCCCAGCCAAGGCAGAACTCGTGGGACCAGCCCGTGCGCCTCAACGCCAGGCCCATGATCAGATGCGGCAAAGGCTTCAACGCCTGATTCGATTTCCTCTCGATATTCCCACTCGATCTGGATTCGTAAATTGCACCATTCTAAGGATTGATCCGGAGATGTCCCGTATGGCCCTGGCCCCCCAGCGTTACTCGCCCCCCAGGCCCAACACCCAAACCTGTCCAAGCCCGATTCCAAGCCGGTGGGCCTGGCCCGGCCGTTGCTGGCGTTCGCGTTTTGCCGCGTCCCGCGCCCTGCACCGCCGCGCCACGGCCAAGTCCGGTGTTGCGGTTGCCGCCGGCACCAGCTGGGTCACGAATCGCTCAATGGCCCGTGATCCACGTGCTGCCCTGGTGGCGCTGCTGCCCCGTTCTGGAAGCGTGCCCGGCGGTTGTCAGCCTGCTGGTGCTCTATTTGGATCACGGCCTGCCGGGGTCACGGTGGGGCCTACCCACCGGCTGCTTCAGCCACCGCCCTTCGGGTGCCCCACTGCCGCGGCTGGAGCGCTTCTTGCCACCTGCGCGCCCTGAGCTGCCCAGCACAGGTCCGGATCGACTGAGCGGCCTGCAACCGCCATCACCACAAGTTTCTCCGATACGGATGGTGGATCAACCTACAAACAGCCATTCGCGGCCTTCTGGTGGAGGCGCCGACATGGGCTGGATTTCCCAAACCATCCCCCGCCACCGCCGCCTGTGCCCCGGCTCAAACCGGCGATCTGCACGTCGACCCCTACTACGGCGGCGGGCTGAACAATTACTTCCGCTGCTGCAGATCCCCCCTGGGCCTGCTGCTGTCTGGAATCGGCACGGTCAGCGGCGGCCGGCCGCTGGGCCCTGGTGCTCTGGGCATCCCCTGCGCCTGGTGATGCGTCCTTACCACTCACCTGGCTGGTGGAACAGCGCCCACCCACCGCTGGGGGCAGGCCCCGCTACCCAGCTGGCGACCAGTCGCCGCAACAACCCCTGGGTTGGCTGCCCTGAAACCTCGTGAGGGCTGGCAACAACAAACCACACTCAAACGCTTCCCCAATTCGCCCGCCATGGCTTTCGGCCCCGCCAAGATCGACCTCCCTGGCAAGCACATCCGCCTGCTGCGTGCCCTCGGGTCTGGCCACCCATGGCGCCTCCCCGCATGGAACTGGCTAAGGGCATCCAAGCGTTGGCCTATGGGCCAAAATGATCGCTTTTGCGGCCCGCTCGCCCGAGGTCGGTCCTTTGTTTCACCTTTCCTGCAACTCCCAGGGCCAAACGCGTAGTGTGCGCGTTCGCTCGCCAGCGAAGACGTCCGCCAGCCTCGGCAGGACGGTGAACTGGTGGACTGTGGCCCCCGGCCTAACGCCCGGAATTTCCTGCTTCCCCAGGGCAAGGCCGTGGGGGTGACCCGCCGCAGTGGCCTTGCGCCAGGTGGAGCAACCCGCCGGGCCCCAGGAAGCCGAACGCCAGCCCGGCCTAAGGGCGAGGCCGAAGCCTTCCCGACGCCCCTGGTCACGATGCGGGGCGCTTCACCGTTAAAGAAGCAGCGGCGGCGATGACGTGTTGTTCGCCATCCGGTCACAACGGCGATGTGGCTGAAGCGATGAGAGCGGCCAACCAGAAAGGAACTGGAAATTCGCGCGGACATCCTGGGCCCGAAATCCACGCACCGGCGCCCTACAAGGTGCAGGTGCAACGCTCCCACCACGACAGTTGATCGCCGAGAGTCAACCTCGATGTCAGCACTGAGGCTTGAACCGAGCCGAAGCCGGCCGCTGACGCCCTCGCAGCGGCCTAGCCTCGGCCCATGTCAGCGCTCCCTCTTCAGCTCCGCTGCGTGCGGCCCCGAGCCCGGGGACCGTCACCCCAGCCAACGTCCACCCCAGCCTTTCAGGCGCCGCGGCCCGCGAGCAGGAACCGAAGCCCCGCTTCGAGGCCCTGCCCGATCAGGTGCCGCCCCAGAAACCTTGTGAGGCGGAAGAGTCGGTGCTGGGCGGCAATCCTGCTATCGACCCGATGCCCCTTCGGGCGCATCGTCCGACGTGCGCGTCCGGAAAGGCCTTCTACCCTCCCAAGCCCACCGCGAGATTTACCGCCCGCCCTGATGCCGCCACGGCCAGGCAAGCCCACCCGACCGTCAACGGCCATGGCCGCCCTGGCTGGCGGACACCCGCCAGCTCGAGAGGTGGGCGGCAGCAAACCGGCTGGTGGAGCTGGTGGAGCGGCCAACGCTCAGCACCTGCCTCGATATCGACCAGGTGGCCCGCCTGGTGATGGACAATCAAAATACCTAGCGGCAAGCGATCCGCCTCGGGGCAATGAGGTGAATCCGGCCTCGGCTTTGATCATGCCAAGCCTGATGGACGCAGGTGCTGTCGTATGGCCGAGCAGCAGATTTCGCGATCAGCCAGGAAAAACCATGCGATAGGGCTCACCCCCCACCCGCCGAGATTCTCACCAAGCAACCTTCAACGAGATCGAAAGCCGTTCGCTCTGGCAACCCTCGGTGCGGGCCATTCCGGTGAACTTCTACGACACTGCGACGCGATCACCCCAGGACTGCAGCGCATGACCTGAATCATCGTGCCAGGGAACGCCCGCGAATTGGCAAAACTCGATCGTGCTCAATCATCGCCAGAACGTGGCCTCACTCCACCAGCTGCCGGGTCCTGCGTGTTTCAGCCTCGGTAGAATGAGGCAAAGCCCAGCTCACCTAACCGCCTGCTCGATGGATGGTGGGCATGCGAGAGCGGCGGCGGCTATGCGCACGCCGGTCCGCAGCAGGAGGAATGCGCCCCCTAGGCTCGGCCAAGGCATCACGACCCCTCGGAACCAGCTGCCGCAGGTTCATCGACCCGACAAGCCACAATGCCGGTGTGCTCGAGATGCGCCTCCCTCTGCCGGCGGCTGATGGCCGAGCGTGGCAGGAGCTGGGCCCTGAACTCGTGTATTGATACCGTGCAGCTGATGGAGGGCACCACCGGCCGACAGACCCGGGTGCAGGAACTCCTCTCCGCATACACCCGGGGGCTCAGGAGGATGTGCGCGCGATGCTGAACGTGGCTCGGTTGGATCGCCCATCTCCCCAGCGCTCAGGCCGCGGCGTCGAATCGCGCCGCAACAAGACCGGCCGATGCTTGGCAGCGATCTGCGTGAATCAGGCTCGATCGAACAGGACGCCGACCCTGGTGCTGAATGATACTAAACCGCGGACGAGTACGTAAACCCGGAAACGGCCGAATCGCCGCATAACCGAAAGTGATCGTTGACACCTTAATGCACCGCACCGGGCCTGTAGGGCACCGTGAAATTGCTGTTCGAGCCCCAAGTTCACACCGCTTCCGCACCTGGCGGCGCCTTAAAACCAGGGCGGCACGCCTGCTTCTGAACGATCAGCTGGATCCTTTTGCATCTCCATGAATTTCGGCTGTTCAGGGCGGCGCGGTGGTCTCTAATAGCTTTGTGCGCACGCCGCCTTTGGATAACCATAGTCCTATGCCGAATCGCACAGATCGAACAACTCAAAAGAATCGACACCGAAACAGTGATCCGTTCGCTCGGCGATCACTCCTTCGTGTTCTACGGACTTGTTTTCTTCGGTATATTAAATTTTAGCCCGTTAATTTTCTTTCTTGTTGGCCGGTGGATCCTGGTGGTGGCTCTAATTGCCGCAGCCCGGAAACAATTCCCGCACCCACTCCCCAGCAGAAGACATCGCAGTCGCCGAGGCATCCTGCGCTGACTCTCCGCCTCCTCGGTGCTCTCGCTGGTCCGTGTCGCCCTGGCCACTCGGGGGCCGGCGGTTGCTCAGCTGCTCCATGAGGCCCATGGGCCTTTACGCGCCCTGCTATGCCAAGGGGCCCGGATCACTTCGGCTGGTGTAACCTTGGCCCTTTGAGCTATTCGGCGGCCGATGGCTGATCCCTTCAAGGGACGCTCTGTACTTACGCCAGCCATCGCCTCTTCACCACCGCTTGGTTTTACGCTGGTTCACCAAGGGCAACCACCGCACGCGCCCAACCCCACCTGATGCGCCCCGTGGGACCTCCTCGCCTTCGATCCCACGAAGCGTGGTTTCAAGCCCTGGTGAGCTGGTTGCCTGCTTGGTGATGCTTGGTGCCACTCGCACCCTGACACCCTGAGGCGTGCGGAGCACCATGACTGGTCTGGGTCGCATTCGTGCAATCACGACCATCGGCCTCGAATTCACCTGCCGCGCCCGTTTTTCCCCACTCACTGGCTGGGGCCGCTGGGTGATTGGATGCCCGCACCACCTATTCGCTGCAGCGCACCGATTCGACACCTCCCCAGGCGTGCCAATGTTCGGGCTCTACTTCACCTTCTGGGAACCGGATCGGCGTGGCACTTGAAAGATACCCCGACTACGTAAAGCGTCCGCCGCCCTGGAGCCCCCTCAAAAGCGATTCTGGCCGCCATAATGCATTAGAGGCGATGGCTGTCCAGCGTCGAAGCCCAACCGAAAACACTTTGCAGGCTTGAATTCGTGGTCGCGGCGGCCCATGCCGGCGTGAGGATGCGATCTACCCACCCGCGGCGCGCTGGGGGATCTCCACGGCCCTGTTCAGCCCTCAAACATCGATCGGATCGCCTGCAGCCCTGCAAACCCAGCGGGTGGGCGACCGGCCAACAGAGGCCAACTCGTGGCATGAAGGTGGAGTGCCCTCGGGGGGAGCTATTGTGTGATCGGAGCCATGTCTCGCCGATGCCCCACGGCCGTCTACAGAAAGCGCAAGTTGCTCAAACGCCAGCCGCGCCCGGCGGTGTGGGCCCTGCGCGCCCCAGTACCGACAAGCGCCACGTACGGTAGCCCGTCAGATGCCTGGCATGCTGCTGGCAGCACACCCCTACAACCTGCAAGCACTGCCGCGAGAAGGGAGGTGAGCGGGCCCTGGAGGTGGAGCTGGGAGCGCGGGCAACGATCCCCAACCACAACTCAGGACGCCAGCGGAACTGTGGGCCGGATCACTCGTCGGGCGTGCGCACTAGTTTTTTTGGCAGCGTCATATGCCGCGCCGTGAGCCGTGGAATGCCTCACCCACCGGCACACGTTCCCCGGGGGGCAAGAAATCTGGGTGGCCAGCAGTCGATGAGCGCCGGCCGGCGGCTCAAGCGCGAGCAGCGCCCGCCCGAAGGCCTCACCGGAAGCGCTGCAGGCGCCTCGGGTTCCAGCACCGGTCACCGCCTCAAAACCGCACCCCCGCCCGGTGACCGCCGCAGTGTGGCCTTGGATCAGCTCCGAAGAGCAGCCCATGCGACGCCGAAGGCCGCTACTGTCTCCTATTTGGGAGCCCCAGTGCCTGGGTGAGAAGTGAGCCGATGAGGTTTGTCCCTCACCCGCAACGGCACCGCCGCCACCCACCAGCTGATCCGCGACAACCTCCAATCTCACGCCCCGTCTACGAGGGCTCGATTCGACAACAGCAAAGGCCCCCGCTATTGTCGCCATACGTCGAAAGACAAGATCGTGCGCTTCGCCGATAAGGAAGAGCGCACCAGATCTTTCTGGAACGGCGGCAAGGCCCGCGACACCCCGCGGAGCTCTATGTCAGGGTTCTTCCACCGGCCTGCCGGAGCGGCTGCAAGCTGGAGCTGCCTGCCGTACCCTGCGGGGCTGGAGCGCTGCATCATGCTGCGGGCCGCCTATGCCCGTCGAACTACGACAACCTACCGCCCACCCAGTGCCTGCCCTCACTGCAGACTCAAACGGTGGCCGGGCTGTTCACGGCGGGCAACTCAATGGCACCCACCGCTACGAGGAGGTCCGTCCGCCCAGGGATTGGTGGCCGGCCTCAACGTCCGCCCGGCTGATTCGCCACCTAAAGCCGCCGGTGCATTTCCCCCGTGAAGGGCCAACGCTACATCGCCACCTTGATGATCGACGATCTGGTCCGAACAGATCTACGCGAGGCCCTAAGCTCGGGTGCTCACGCAGCCGTAGCGAAATTACCGCCTGGTGCTGCGCGCGGCGATAACGGCCGACCGGCCGGCTGACGCCCCTGGGCCGCGAGCTGGGCGCTGTAATCGATGATCGCTCGCTGGCAAGATCTTCGGATCGCAAGCAAGGCCCAGGCTCGTGGCCGAGCAGCAATGCTGCCTGGCCACGGTGCGGCCTGTATAGGTGAGTGATCCGTGGCTCCTGCAGTGGAAGGTCCGAAACGGGGGCCGCCACGAGTCGAAGGAGATCGATCACCCCCTGGCCTGGACCTGCCTTGCCGCCGCTGCCGGCGTGGGTCCCCACGAGCGACCCGAGTCTGGCTCCGCGCGGACCATTGCTGTGAGCGCCTTGGCGCCCTGATCGCAGCGTGACCGAGCTCGATGGTGCGACGAAGGCCGCCGAGATCGAACACCGAAATACATGCGGCATACGCTGGCCCGCCCATGCAATCGACATGATCAGACAGGTCACAGCAGAGGCAGCAGCGCTCCTCAACCCAGCGCGAGAGCTGGCACCGATTTTCCACGCCAATACGTGACCACCCATCTGCTGTCACGGCGAGGCGCGAGCGAAAACCTTGACTCAGCTAGAGAGCCGTCGGGGCCCCTTCACAGCCATCGGCCAGGCCGCCCGCATCCCGCGGAGTCAGCTGCCCGCGGCGGACGTCCAATGGCCTCTGCTGGCTGCTGGCTCGCAGCGGTGCATCGCCAGACGGGCACAGAGGCCGCTGGTTACCTGGAGCCAACGAAATTCCATAGCGCGGCTGATGCTCTACCGCACGCAGGCGTGCCCATGACGGGAACCGTTTTCCCACAGCCCGGCTGGCTGGCTTGCGTTATCTCTCGCCGCAGCCCCTCTGGAATGCTTCCGTCGAGACGAGGCCGCTGGCTGTGAACCACCACCACGGCCGAACTCAGCGAAGAGACCCTGGGCGCTTGCTGCTGCTCGGTGAATGGCTAGCCCCACCGCGGGCACCTGACGCTGCTCAGCCGGGCGCCTCCGGTGAGGTTGGAAGCTGATCGCGAATGGCGCCCGTTGATTCAGCCGGGATGGCCCCGGTGCCGGCAGAAGTCGGAGAACTGAGCTCACCTTGTTGCGTCGACCAGGTCCAAGGCTGCGCTGCGGCGGCCCAGGCCCTCGGAGCCTGGGCGAGAGCCCTTGGTGGAGACCAGAGCGGAAGCCGAACAAAGTCTTCGCGACCCGGCAGCTACCGATCTGCGACAGCCTCAGCGCGATCGGGCTGAAACTGTTCCGCGAAGTTGGATGGGCTTGGCAACGGGTTGCAAGCGAGCTGGCTGCACAGGGGTTCGCCGAGTGAACGGCCCCTACTGGAGCCGCCACTACCGCTTTCTTCCGTGGCGGCCAGGGAACTCAAACCGTGATCCGGGAGGTGGTTCCTCGCCCGGCTCTTCGAGCACTTGAGTCTTGAGCCCCACGAGCAGCTCCTAAGCTGCCGCGTACTACCCAGGCCGCAGGCCTCGCCTGTTGACGGCCTTTTTTTCGGGAGCCACGCCCTCGCGTACACAGCGCGTCGCTGTCTCGCGGTCCGGATTTGGTGGCCTGAAGGGCTGGTGGCGCAGCAGCTTGCGCGTGGGGAGCGAAGGCGGCGCAGGCGCTTCGAGTCCTCCGATGGGGGTGGCCGTCACGTACCAAGCAAGGCAAAGGGCCGGCATTGGGCCTTCCGGACAGGGTTCGCCCACGCTCAGCAGAAAGACCAAATCGTTGATGCCCAGAATCGCTGAGCGCGCACAGAGGCGGCGCCCACGCCGGCCCCCGACAGCGCCCCGAGCAGGGGGTTCAGGAAAGAGAAGGCCAACCAGTGACCCCCAGAAGCCTCCCACCAAGGGCCTCCAGCGGCGGTGAGGGTTCACACGGGCCTGACGCAGGCTTGCCAGCATGGCCCTGCTCGTCATGCCTCGGACGACCACCGGCTCTTCCAGGGAAATCAGATGTTCCCCTGCTCGGATGTTGACGCAATTCACCGGCGAACCTTATCGGCCCTCATCAACCCCGAGGGAGAACCCCACCACAATCAGGTTGCTGCATCACAGCTTGTTTCCGCGACATCACGACGTGAAATCCAACCCTAAAGGGCAGCACCGGCCGCGGCGATTCAGGGTTGGCGGCGGCGGCTGGAGCGGGGGCCGTGGCCTGGGGCGAAAGCCGGTCGCGAGCGCGGCCAAGCAGAGAGCCGCCGCGGTCGGCGGGCGTGAGATGGCATCAAGACAGTAACGGCGTCCTGCCCTGAAGGGGCGCTAAGGGGCGTTGGTATAGCTGGGGGGGAGCGGCCCGCTTGATTCGGACTCGATTCGATCGTTTGAAACGGAGCTGAGGGCGAAACCACTTGGTTCCCGCCTGGTGGCGACCGGCGTTTTCTTCCCGGGAATCGCGCTGCGCTGCCAATGACTCCCGGGGAGCCGATAGACCAGTCGTCCTCACCCCTCCCATGAACGCGTCGAGCTGGTTTTCCATCCAGCGCCCACCCCCTTAAAACTGGGTAGGTTCACTGGGATACGGGAGATCGCCTCACGTGCCGAGCGCTCGCCACCGCGGGCTGGCTCCGGGAGCCTCGGCCGTGGTCTATGCGCGGCCACCCGCGGACCCATCCCACAGCTGCGCCCCGGCCAGTCCATCCCATTTGATCAAGGGTGGATCCCGCTGAATCGGCGCCTTACCGCCGACGGGCAGGATCTACCAGAACCGTTCACTCGCGCTGCCCTGACCTGGCTCGAACGAGCTGATGGGTCAACGTTAGCGGCTGTGGCGCAAACGACCCTGCAGCTGCTATCAGCCATACGCTTCCGGCCGAGCCCGAGCAGGGCAATCGACCACACCGCCGACTTGCAGCACCCAAGAGGAGAAAGGTCCAAACGGGCCGAGAGGGCAGAGGGCGAACCTTAAGGGCGGTGTTTCTTCAGCAACCGCTTACGAAGATCAGCTGGCAGCTGGGCGTTCCAGCGACCGCCGTGCAGGCGGTCAACAGCAGATGGCGGCAGGCCACGCCCCGCACGA
>Ga0163217_1026722_pt1 | contig 18024 bp, 16 predicted proteins | sample SynspAceP_FD_185933 | JGI IMG/M metagenome (GOLD analysis project Ga0163217, IMG submission 185933) | Saline lake microbial communities from Ace Lake in Antarctica - Synechococcus sp. Ace-P (PacBio error correction) | ecosystem: Environmental > Aquatic > Non-marine Saline and Alkaline > Saline ...
ACGGGGAAAAAAAGGAGAAGGGATTTTTAAAAAAAACTTTACCAAAATTAAAAGTGCCCGATCCCACACGATTGCAACGAGAACCATTAAATGAAAAATTTTAAAAAACAAAACGAGAAAAATCGGAATTTAACATGTTCAGGTAGGTTTTTCCCCCGAAAACCTAAAATAAATCTATGAAAAATCCCAAACCCTAACAAGTTGATTGCGGTTTTTTTCAACCTTTACTTTTTAACATCCTTCGAATTCGTTTTTTTGCAAACAAATGACAATGTTCGTATTTAAAACTTAATTCTAACCGGACCGCACTTTATTTGGGCAGTTTTTAAATCTCTAATTATTTGTTGTTTTTATAGCCCAAAGAATACTATTCCATTTCCAAGGATCTTTCAACCAAATCGGCTTTTGTTTTTTATTAGTAGGCCTTCCTGTTGGAACACAGCATTAATTTTCCAACAAGATCTATTTGGTATTTTTATCAAACCTTATGTTTCCACTAGATTATGTTTCATGGGAAGTTGCTCCCTCTCATTATCAGTAATCACAGCAGTACATAAGGACTAAAAACTAAAACGATAAAAAAAACTATACATTATTCATCCCCTTGGGTTTTTTTTTGCTTGTAAGGTTATACATTTTTACATATCCGGGGAAATTAATTAATGTTGATCAAAATGTTCAGCTGAATTGCACTAACAGAATGCTTTCGTAAATGTGTAAATGGTAAATTATCCTGTAAAAATAATAAAATGACATTTAAGCCCAAAATTTTCAAGATATTGTTGCGCAATTTGTGATTTTAAGGTTCCCGTAGATCGTTTTCTACATCAATCGCTAAAGCCTTCCAAACCCTAATTCATTTACCAGCCACTATCTCAATTCATTTCCAATTGAACACAAAAATATAAGGAGCATAAACAAACAATATTTTTTTAATTTTGAGTATCTTCCCTAAACTTATGTTAGAAGCAGTTTTTAGTAGACGACGAAATTAAAGCCCTCGCCAGAGCCTTTTACCTGGAGCTGACCAAACTTTTAGTTGATGAAATTAAAGTGGTGGGCTTTCTTTTACAGACCCCTATTGAGGCATTAAAATATTTTGGAAGGAAAATCCCTCCCGACTGTTTGTTCTTGGATATAGAATGCCACCATGGATGGTTTCAATTCATTTCAGCAAATAAGAACAAAAGACTTCCCGGTAGTCTCACCACTGCTTATAAATCAATATGCCATAAAAGCCCTTAAAAAAATGAGGCCATTAGATTATCTTCGTAAAACCCATAGACACAGACGATTTAACGACAAATCGCTAAAATAAAAAAGTTTAACAATAAAAATTACAACTGGCGGAAAAGCTGGAGAAAAATTTTATGAAATTCCATATTCCTGATTTCACTTCCATAAAAAAGATTACTATTAATACAAGATGGGAAATTACTTATTTTTACCAAAGTGATGAAATTCTATTTGCGGAATCCGACGGAAAATTACAGTACACTAATTTTTTAACGGGATGGACAAAAATTTTGCTTACCAAAAAATTAAAAGGAGGTAAATCAAATACTACCCAAGGATACCTTTTTTTAGAATTCATAATTCCTTTATTATCACACTCGAATAAAATTAAGGAATTCCCTTACACAGATGGATATGTAAATTTTACAATCCAAAATCATAAATCCCTGTTTTCAAGACAAAAAAAATCCGAACTTTTTTAGATTTAATATAATCTATTACCATAACATGAAATTTTCCCTCCTGCATTCTTTTATTTTATACGGAGACTAAAGTATCGATCTTAAGCGAACACATTCTTTTTTTTAGTTCTTCCTTCATTTCTGCTCCCCCAAAAGCCTTCACCAGGAGTTACCGAAGATTTTAAAAGAATAACAGATAGTCTAATAAAAGGCTTGCCACAAAAACTTACCAGGAATTGGATTTCTATCCTACACTCCAAAAGGACTGATACCATTTATTGCGCTACTTCACCAATGAAGCCGCAAAAAAACAATATTCATCAGGACAATCATAATGCCCCGCTAATATCAAAATAGGGAGAAAAATACCGGGATATATCGCAATACGCCAAGCATTGCACTTCAACCAAAAAAGGATACAGGGGCATAGATGCCGATGATCTGGAATTCCAGGGTATTTTAGTCTAAACTATGTTGGGTGTGGGGTTACAGAAGGAATGACAACATTAAAATTAGCTTTGGATTAACCACCCAGGAGGCCCTAAGAAGTTGGCAGAGTCCGTTTCCCAATCCTTCCAACGAACTCAAAAAAAAGTATAAACGTTTTTCTTAAATAGGCAATTGGTACCTTTATTTAACCCTTAAACAGTATGAAATAGCTATTTCCCAACTTTAAAAGGGCCATGGAAATCGGCAAAAGAGCTAGGCAATAAATTAGGGTTTGGCAATAAATTATCAAAACCATTGGGAATGTTTGAATATAAAGGGGAATTGGGAGGAGGCCCTTCAACTACATAGGACGTTCCCTTGGATTACAAATAATTGAAATTTGAAATGAACAAGGTAAAATTATTTGTAAAAACAGTATTGCCCAAATCTCTTAAAGCAAAACAACTTAGATGAGGCCATAGAGATTCTTACAACCAAATCTATTGCTGCTGAAACTCTAGGCGAATATGTTCTATTATTACTGGCCAATCAATATTAACAATGGGCTGGGCAATTGATGGAGTTTAAAACAATAACAACGAAGCCGACAAATATCTCACTTCCGGATTGGAAATGTCCAAAGAAACACCATCTTCCAACTTACATTGCACAGCATAATGCCTTCTATCCAAATTAATTTTACCTACAAGGAGATTATAAAAATGCCTTGGAGTATTACCAAAATGGCAGAAAAGTTTAAACGAGGGATAAATAGTGAAGTGAATCGGCGTTATCTTAATGATTTGATCATTAAATATGAAAACTGAAAAAAAAACCAATCAATAGAGGCAATTGGCCAGGGAAAACGAATTTATAAATCTTCAGGCTACGGCAAAAAAAACGAATACCGTTTGATTATTGGGGCATTGGGGTATGGCGCTGATTGACGTTAATACTGTTACATTCTTTCGACAGAAAGAACCAAGAAACGAAAAACAGATACTAACCCTCGAGCAAAGTTGCCTGCGCAGCCAGATGAATCCAACATTTTTTTGTTCAATTCCTTGAACTCCTATCAAGTTGTACATCATTAATAACGAAAAGAAGAATGCAGTACACTACTCTCAATAAATTCTCCAAGTTGGTGGCGAAAAAATTCTAGAAGCTCTTCGTCCTAAAAGAATATCCCTGGCAGACGAATTGGAGACCATTGAACTTTACATGAACATTGAAAACATTAGATTTTCCAAACGAAATAAATTTTAAAAGTGCGAGTGGAAGAACCCATAGATGGAGCACACTGGTTAGATTCCCTTCGTTAATTCCTTCACCATTTCGGAAAATGGCCCTTTGGCATGGACTTTCTCCAAAGAAGGGGAAAAAAAATTTTCCTACACTCATGTAAGTCGGGGAAAAACGAATAAATTTTATTCAAATTAGCATTACTGACAACGGTGTTGGACGGAAGCATTTCAGAAAGAATAAAGGAAGGTAAGATTTTTTGAAACGAAATCATAGGCATGATATTCCAAGGAACGGTTGGCCAATTTTTCTCCCAAAGACTTCGAAAATTCTTTTCCGGTAGACCATTAATAAGATCTCTATAAACGTCAATAAGGTAGCTTTTTGGCACTAAGGGTTTACATATCCCTACCCATTTAGTATGGCTCTAACGCTATTTGCTCCAATGCGGCATATCCCATTTTTTTCCAAACCTTGCGATCAAGGCCTCCTTTAACAAATTTATAAACGGGCACTTTAAAGTTCATTCCCCAAGGAACATGCCAGGAATCGCAAAATTTCCCATTTATGATAGTTAACGCTCTGGCGGTAAGTTCCGAATACTCTCGTACACGAATAGGGTATAAATGACATGACAACAGCTTTTTCCATTTAGTAGCCCGCTTGATTATAAAGCTTCTTCCAGTTCCCGCTTTGGTTATTCCCTTGTCGTAAAATTCCACATACGCAACATTTCACTGCCAATTTACCAAGGGAGTTTTCCCATTCGCGCATCTTCTCCTCAATAAAAGGCCCTTGCTTTTCTATTTCGGCAAATACCCTCTGGTCGTAAACCCAGGGTTTCACTTACTATAAAATATCTACCAAAATCTCTGTTCCCTGTCCTCAAAGCGGCGCACCAGCCTCACCATCCACACAACAAGCCCCTTTACAAGCACTTAAGATTACAACGAAAATCGTTCTCAATAATTTTCCCTCGGACACAATTGTTTTTTTCCCCCAGTTGGAACAATACCATTTTAATTAGGCAGCAATATAATTCTTTTAGGTGATATTATTTTCTCTTAATTAAATTCAAATACCCAAATTAACGTAAATTTGCCCGCGTTCTTTGGAGGAAAGGGCAAAATAAGCACCTGAATGGACTAGATTATATTTTTAAAGCTTATGGAATTTTCAATTTAATTTTTTAGGGAAATAGTTTAACGAGCTAGTAAATGGTTCTTTTCGCGGTAATTGATATTAATTGGCGACGCATTCCCATCCATAATAACCCTAAAGGAAGAAAGCTAGGAACATATAACAATCTGAAAAAGGCGTCAGTTGTTTCGGTATTATAATGTGTAGCCTTTTTTGGTTTGTAGGGGAAGAAATCTTAAATCTAATAGGTTATCTGAATGTCAACTTTCATTTTGCCGTTGCAGGGGCCTTTTATAAAATTTTCTTTTTTGGCTATAGAGATGATTTTGGAATCACTCTGTATAGGGACGTAACAACCCGACAAGTGTTCTATAGTTCCCATCGCATTCCTTAATTGCCGGTGCCGTACGGTAACCACCTTACTTTCATTAAGGGCGGAATACTACGTGGAGAATATCATTGTAGCCATTATAATAAATGTTATTTTTGTATACATCGTCCTAAAATCCTTCTAGTAGAATAGAACCACAATTTTTGGGGTAAAACGGACTTCTTGTAGTCCGAAAAAATATTTTGGTGTTATAACTTTTGGCCAACATTTGCGTTAAACTGTTTACCTCAAATATTAACCAGTTTTATTTTTAATCAATAAAAAGAAGGTGAGATGAAAAAATATTAATTAGTAATACTCTTGTAATTGGGAATTGGCCTTAATAGCCTATAACGTAACTTTTAAGTGATTTTAAGGCGACCCTTTTTCAAGGAATAGTATAATAGCCTTAATAGGAAAGTGGTTTTCCTTATGTGCCGTAAGCGCTATTGTTTGATATACAGTACCTCTTAAAAAGATCCAAGAGAAAAATTGAACAAGAATTAATTTTGTAGTGCTCAATTTTATCCTACACTCTTTTTGGCTTCATGTTGGTTTATCCAAATTCCAAACCTTTTTCAGCATATCAATCCTTCAACCGCTTTTTTTATTTGTGCATAAGCAATTGGGTCGAACAAATTTGCCTCTGCCAATGGTAGCCTTGATATATAATTTAATTTTTCCTCGAAGGCATAAAAGTCCATTTTATATTCTTGCAGGCAATAATCTATAAATATCTCAAAAAGGATATCCGTCGTTACCCTAAAGTTTTATTGATAAATTCCTCTCTGGAATAACTTTGTAACTGAGCCCTATTCCCATCTCAAATGCTCAAATACAAAATAGGAATAAAAACCCCCACGCTTTTCCATGCTCTCAAATACTTCGGATTCATTGGTCCCAATGGGTACAAAACATCTGGGATAATTCCGCCCCCCCATATACCACTTTAACCCCTTAGGGGTTTTTAAAACTTTAGCGAATCGGCCACTTTAAATACTGTCTACCGAAATGAGTTCCCCGTTAATGGTAACCGATCCGTAAATTTCTGAATAATAACCTTTGTTCCCTTTATCGTACGATTTCTGAATAGACCGCCCTGTTGTGGGTGTAATATACTGGAAACCGTTAAAACGCACAGCAGAGCTCTCCTAAATCATTTCACGCTGCCTAGACCTTTACCCAAAAAGACCTACGTCCTACTCATAAGTAACCTATTCATTATCCTGTATAAAGATCCCGCAATGAATCTCACTGCGAAGCGGAACGCTCATTAACAAAACATACACCCGTTTAATCCTCAAATCCCCTTTTTTTTGGGGGGATGCAAATAACCTTATCTATCTTTCCCTTCTTATTTTTTGTAAATAAAATTCAAACTTGCCGTCCGGAGAGAAAATTCGTTCTGCCATCTGTTTCGGACAATACCCAAAAATAACCCCCAGGGTTTATCTCTCAGTCAAGGTTAATTTCCCTTTCTTGGCTCCTTTGCCCTTCTAAACTTCCTAAGCCGTTCTTAAAACTCTTTGTAAGTTGATTCCGGCAAAGCGATTTACCTTTATATAACCCATATCATTAAGTAAGCATATAATATACGCCTCCACGCTTTTAATGGGAAACACAATCTCTCTTGACTATTTACATTGAAGGTGGTTTATTGTCGCTTTCTATATCCCGTTCAATCTAAGCAAGGAAAGCCTTTTTTTACCCTTCCCAGGTTTTTTCTACCAACCAAATTATTGGTATATTCTCTCCAACAAGTTGTCATTATCGGCATCAGAATACGGTTCCCCAGGCTGTAGACCTTTTAAGAAAAACTCGGTCCCATCCTCTATGTTCTAATCAGGAAAATAAGTATCCTTGTACATATAAAAATTACACGCGGCCCTATCCCCACAAAATCTCCCTTCATATTTTCAGAGAACCCTATCCTTTCCCTTCCTGTTTTTGGGATGTACAACGGAAATGGGGATCCAATTTCTCAAGAATATTGTTAACGGTAAACGTCCTACAATACTAATCGTATTAATCTCATCCACATACTCATAGTCTTATAGTCTATTAGTCTATTGAGTTTGTCCTTTTTTGAATTGGGTCGTGAATGAGTTTTTTTCTGGAGAATCATTAAAGTTTCAATTTTCCACCAACAAATATTCCATGGCAATTTGGCCAGGCTATTACGTAGGCCATATGTAGGGTATTGATTTTCTTCATGATTCCAAAATTAAGCCATTTAAACGTTCACGATAATGGGCAGGTGACGCAGTTGCACTCCAGCCTTTTTTCAAAGAAATTGCAAGCGGAATTATCTTTATAGGCTTTTCTGATATACTACACGTTTTATGCCAGACTGAATGTATTAATTTAGCTAATTCCTTACAGGGTGACAATGTAATGTACAAAGGTTGCACTTTCACGGCTGGGTAGAAGAGGCTACCTTGGATATGGCATTGGCTTTCGGCCCATGTAAAAACATAACCATTGGTATAACCCTCCTCATCCTCACATATATTTTCAAAACACAGTTGGTTTCCATTGTAACATCAAGAAATAATCATCCTATCCTAACAATGATGGCCCCGACTGTTTTTTGGCGCTTGCAAAAAGAGAGTTTTCCCCATTTCATCACAGTCGGCCATACGTAAATACGCTTTAATCGTACTTTTTTCTTGTTTTAACGTTCTTTCATTCAAATAATTTTTCCCAATACCGCATGGGGACCATTTTCTAAATATTGTTGCCCTATAGACTCTAATTTACCTATCCATTGTGGTTGATTACCACCAAGATAAGGCAACTGTTGTATTGAAAATATTTAGCCAAATAGGGATAAATCACTTTAGTTTCTTAAAACAAGATAGAATGCTACCTACAATTCTCAACAAATCTGAAAGGTTAAGATTTAGCCAAACTCTCTCTACCAAGGAAACGTGTAATCAACATTGGTATTGTAAATTTAATAGTACAATATCGACATTATTTGGATAAAATAGGGTTGTTTTCACCTTAAACAAGGATCTTACAATTGTAATGCCCGAGAAACAGTCAATAGAATTAATATTTTGGGACATCTATCCCGGCCGCAAAGCCCAATAAGGGTGAAATTTTTTTCCTCTTTCCCCTGCCATCAAAACAATCTTAAATAATGAGAACCCGAAACCATGAACACAGTCCAAAGAAACAGTAGCTCACTTATGTAATGCCACCAATTTTTTCCTGGATCCGTAGCTTTCTAGACTTATTAAATTATATATCGCCGTAAAAAAATATACAGTGACTGGATCAAAAATTCCATGAGACGTACATCCACAGCCACCAACTCATATACAGATAGACCAAGTGAAAAACAATGGGCAATTGTAAAAATACGGTAGCGAGCACCAATCACTTTTTTCCAATCCATCAAAGGTAAAAGTATGGTTAGGCCGCAAAAAACAAATATGGGTCATAGGCATCCAAATCCAATCATGTTCCAAGCCATGGATAATAAAACCAAAAATCTCCCAATGCTTAAATAATTAATACAGATATATTTAATTCATGAACAAAATTATTAAAGACCTCCTCTTGGTTTGAATAATTTCATAAGGCCTTTTGAACCTCCTTAAAATTTTTTTCTTCAGCCCCTTTCTAATGGCTTCGTTTCTGTATTTACCCTAATCCCGGATGATACTTTTTTGCCATTGTTCTATAGGGCCCTTCTTAAACCTCTTCATCGTTACGATTTTCATCTCCAAAATCTTTGTAAGGCAATTGTCGCCGATTTGATACACATATGCCTTAATACTTTCAAAATCGATCTTGGACTTACCCTAAAATATCCAGCAATTCCGAAATTTTGTTTTATCTCTGCATGGCGCAAGGGTTCCCATCTGCTTGGGCTAGCCGAATAAAAATGCAATAACTGAATCTGACCTCATATCTGGTACGCTGATTTAAGATGGTACATCTTACCGCTCCGCAGAGACTTCCCTTTTTTTAACTACTACTTCGTTAAAGGTCTTTAAAAATAGCATTGCCTTTTTCCTTGCATAAGAGCCCCGCCGCCCCCAGCCGGAAAAAATATCGCCTAACGTAATCCATCTCGTCTGACTTACAGAACCATCAGCCTTTATAACATGGAAACAAAGTGAAAGTAGGTTAATCTCAAAAATCGCAGGCGATACAATTTTGCTGTGTAATATCCCAAAAACAGATCTGGCAACTCCACCCCCGCCGGCTTTTCAGATTATCGAAAAAAGCTACCAATAATAAACCAATAGAATAGCCCCTGGAAACCTAAAGGTGTAATATCCCAATATTGCTGCAAACCATTTAATCATCTCAATAACAAATTTTGGCAAAGATATAATTTTAAACCCGGTTACAACAAAGAAGGTCTAATGAAACCGTTAAGTATTCCCATTGGATGACTCTAAAATGGTTATCTTTGACAAACTTTTTAGTAAATAATCCAATAAAAACAATACTATGTATCCTGCGATTAGTAAAACCAATGAGACAAGATTTGCGGCTGTTTGCGATTTTGAGAATTATCATACGGCCGATCTGGTCGAAAGCGTTATTATAGCAAAAAAAGGAAACTACTTTGGTGTGGTTAACCATCGTTTTTTGCGGTTTGTGCCGCCGCCAATGCACGACCAGCTTGCCAAAACTGAGCCTGCAAAACTCAAAAAACCAATCATCTGGTAACCGTGTTTGCTGGGGTAGATACCGAGGCCGTGATGCGCCGAGGAAAGCTAGAAATCCTTTTCCTCCATCATCACCTATATGGGCCTTGTTCAAGATGGCGAAATTGGTACATATGGATAGAACGTCATCATATAGAAGGAAGACCTGCAGCAAGTTATAGCAGAAAATTTTAATGGCCGCTACAGACGAATTTTGTTGATTAATGGGATCTTAATTTAATATTCTGGAAATATTCTTGAATGAAACCGCTCTGTAAAAGAGCGGTTTTTTATTTTTGTAACATGCAAAAAGTATTGGCATTTCCTTTGGTCGGCCCTTTCATCTCCTATTATTTGGGCCTTACTTTAATATTATTTCAATCCCATTCATGGGTCTGCTTTAATTGGGTTTGGTTATGACGCCCACAGAAAGAGCGTCGCATTATTGAACTTACTCTAATGCTTATGTAAACCATATCGCTTGGCACCCGTTATTCTTTTTAATAATCCCCAAGACATCCCAACAAATAGCCAGCTATTATAGTGCTCAACCATCAAAGTATGGCACGATATACCTCCGTTTGTTTGGTTTCTGAGGAAACATCATCCAAATTTTGTTAGTAAAATGGAATTGGGCAAGGGCAATACCAAGCGTTTCCTAACAATTTGAGAAACGGTGGATCGGTAAACTCATTAACCGAAAGGACAGTAAGGCAAGGCCCGGTCGGAAATCTGCAAAACTAGGAAGTTATATTGAAAAACATAAATACTCCTGCGTGATATTCCCAGAAGGCCACCAAGAAGCAAAACTGGCCAACCCAAAAAATTCCATACTACTTGGATAAAGTCTGTTAAAAAGTCGCCCTCTGCCGGTAATAATCCCCATTAGCATTAAATAATTCTGAATGTAAAATTGGCAAATTCCCTATGGACCTTTGTAACCACATTACTTTCGAAACCGTACACAAGCCAATGGTAAAATTCTTGGAGATCTTGGAAAATCTCCCTTGATAGACGTTGAAAAAAACCCCTACCAGGCATAAATTCCATACTGCATACCAATAACACAGATGTTGAAGAAACTATTGCTTTTGTAAAAAGAAACACTTAAAGGGGAGCAGAAAGGGGGACAACGATTGTTTCATATACAAACTGTCTTTAAGATACGGCTGCTTATAGCAAAGATGAAAAGGTTTAGCTGTCCCTTAAATAGTTAGTTTTGGGGGCACTTTTACATGATATTGCCGATGCAAAGTTTCCATGGCGGGGACGAAACTGTAGGACCAAATAGGCTCCGGATTTTTTAACCTTCTTTACAGGTTGATAAAAAGGTTATAGACCAATGTGGTGAAAATTATTGAAAACATCTCCTATAATCTGTTTTGGGTTCCAAAAATTATTTACACTCCAAAGACACACTTAAGGGTAGTGCAGGATGCCGACCGCCTGGATGCCATTGGCGGCGATAAGGGAATTGCCCGCGCCTTCACTATGGCGGGGTTTAAGAACAGGGAACTCTAATACCCGAAATTGCCACCATTTAAATATGGGCAAGAGGAGTACAAAAAATCCCAGGCGCGCCTACATTAATTCATTTTTATGAAAAAATTGCTGCTTCCTAAAAGATAAAATGAACACCAAATCTGGAAGAAATTGCTGAAAAAAGGCACAAATATATGCTGGATTATTTGGAGCAATTTCTACACGAATGGAAATGGAAATGCCTAATGACAATTGAATTAATATAAAGCTCATTGGCATTTTAACTCTGAGTGCGAACCTAGGAATTCAAAATGCGATTCTAAAATCTAAGGTAAATGCTGGAGAATACACATTAATAAATCGTCGCAATTCAATGCCAGGAAATAATTTAGTAATAGATCAATTACTATTCGAATAAAATCCAATTTATACATTAACCATTAATTACGATCTCGGTTATTGATTATCTATCATTCTTTTTCTTAATTTGTACCATTTTAATTTAAGAAATGTTTTTGGTTCCCTTTCATTCTCCGTAAGGTCGAATGGCATTTTTTAACGCCACTAATGTTTCCACTTTACTTCCTAATTTTAATAACAAGTTCCGCTTTAATAGGTCATAATAAGGACACTAACCTTGAAATACGTATTGTCTCAAATTCTAAAAAAAGCTTACTTCATTGCCATTTTAGCCCATTTTACTTTATAATATGGCACTATCCTGTTCAAATTGTCTACAGGGGAATAATTGTCCTCTTTAACTGTAAATTATAATAATTCAAAATTGCTATTCCCGTCCGTTAATTCGAATGTCTTAGCAAATGCAATGATAATATGAACAGCTGCCTCCAAATGGTAATTGGACGGCTCAAGAACAGCTTTGGATGCTTTTTCCAAATGCTCTATGCCTATAGCAATTAAGGGTTTTGTCATATTTTTGTTGTTCTATCCTGATGTTCCAATGCCACCAATTCCCCTAAGCTTTCATTTACCCTAGCTTCAAATCTAGAGGTAGAAAAACACATTATAAAGCAAGGCAGGGCATTTAGCATTGGGTCTATTGCAATATTCATTTTCACCTCAAACAAAAGAGCCAGTCGGCATAGCTTCCAAACATAATGTCCCTTTTAATGGTATCTGAGCCGATGCTCGAAACGCATAACCCTCAGAAATAGTAGTAGAATCCTTTAAAAACAATAGAAAGCCTAGATTGCAAAGCCCATTCAATGGAATATCCAATGTAGTGATTATTCCGAATTCAACTGCTTTTTTTAGCCCGTGTATATGAATTTTTGCTTACTGATTCCTCTTTTTTAAGTAAAGCCTTGGCTATTCCTTGTTACCAAACCACCTATTAACTTTAAGCTTAAAATAATTTGATAATCAACGGAAAGTGAAGGGTGACAAACATGCAAAAGTCATTTTTAATTGACTGTCGCGAAAATAGCAATTTCCAAAACAATTCTCTGGAATAACTGATGTAATTTTCTACTAAAAATAGTCCTTGTCATATGCCTTAAGTAGCATTTTTCTTATCTCTTCGGGTGGCATCACTAAGAAATTATTGGTGGCCACCCGGTAAAGCCACTGACGTGGGATTATCTGGCAGGTCTTTGTATCCCCATAACCTGCATGGCTTCAAAAGGGCGTCCTGCACAGCAATCCTCAATTTTCTCTATATTGCTTGGCCAAATTTATTTTGAGTACGCCCTATGATCTTTGCCATATTCATAACGAAATAAGTTTTCTACCTGTTTCTTTGTTTCTGTCATATCCAAAAAAATAAAAAAGCCGTTAGAAGTGTTAATTCCATGTCCCCTGTTTTGTACATTCAATTTCCGCTCAAAGAATGCCCAATTATGAAATTATTGCCATTCTTTGGAAAATAAATATTCTCTAACCTAATTAAACACCAAAGAGTCTTACTTTTAAACGACTTTTACCCAGTTTTACTTTTCTAACATATTCCTTCGGGACATTATTTGCCTTAGCCTTACTTTTCCTCCATGCTCAAAATATTGGACATCCATTGGAAATCTCCACTGCCCTTTTTGATCTTTTGAAGGCCACAATAAGATAACCGCCACCACACTCGGAACCTCAGCAAAAGGTCCATCGGTAAATTATCCCTCTCCGCCTTTTTTTTACTACATTATAACTTCCTTGTCCCAATATGGCAGACGCATCCACTAATTGGGCCCTTTCCGTTTAATCCGCCCATCCAGCTCCCCCATTTCTGCCATATGTCCTGCTTTCTTCTGGCGTTGATTGGTTTCTTGCGCGCATCACACCGCCCCTAAATAAAAATAAAAAATTGCTCATAATCTTGAAATTTAAATTAACAAAATTGTTTTTTATGTTCGCTTTAATGACAACAGAAACCTCTGGCTTTGGAACATATCTCGCCATTATTTTTCCAAAATAACTTAACTGACCATTTCATATGCTATGAGAGACTAGTATCTAATTTAGGAAAGGATTTGTCCTTAAAATACTTATGGCGCGCCAAATGGGCATATCTTTTTGCTGTGCAATTTTACCTCAACCTCTAATTGCGATACAAAAAACGACTATCGTTTAAGTTCCCCCCATGGCAGTCCGCTATTTTGCTGCAATACTTTTATTCGCCCTGTCAGGTAGGTTTTTTTAATCCATCCTCAAAAAATTTCCACTATGGCCTCTTTAATCTAACCACTGTAAACCAAAGGACAGGGCTCCGTTAAAAACTGATACGCTTGGGCAAATTAAGTATTTCATGACTGCGGTTTATAACCGGGAATAATCGGGCACACATGGCATTTTACCGGAATATTGTTTTGATAATATTCTACTAATGGTCTCCAGCCTCCTTTAATGGTTGTAACTGTCCTAGGTTCCAATATACGTCTGGGCTTTCTCGCGATAATGAGGTTACCGAAATATTTACCCCCGACAAGTTCTCCCTTTGCCAAATTGGGTTAGGATATCCAAATCCCTTAAATCACCAAGGCATTTTAGTAATTTATTCTACGGGATGTCTATATCTCAGAAAAACGTTTCTAAACAAGCCCTAGTAATCTTAAATTGATGCTCCGCCGGTTGGTAACAATCCGTATTCCCGGAAAGCAACTATAGTAGCCTTGCTTCAAATTTTTACTTTCAATTTGGTCTCCCAACAAGGCTGGTGCGTCCTTTTTAACTAGGATCTTTCGTTCAAAATCGAGTCGGCACGTAGCCCCCAGTTACTCATGATTTTCTTGCATAACAAAAAGCAACCATGTTCACAGCCTGGGATAAGGATTCAAGGAAAACTCATGCCCACATCAAGGGCTATTTTTTACCTTGTTTTCATAATACAGATTTGGAAAAATTGGCAGGTACTGCGTCTTATTATGGGTCCGCAGTTTTCCCTTCCAAGCGACAGAACTCCAAAAAAAATCGTCCGCTTAAATTCATTTGGAAAAAATCGCGCAAACCTTTGGTCCGTATTTTGTTGTGCCCCACGGCCTTTTGATATACCTCTTTTGATTCACAAATGATATGGATTTATTCCCAAAATATGGGAATAAATCATATCATTGAAAATGCCATTGTTAATTAACAAATTGATTCTTCCAATGTGTTACAGAAATTCCCCTAATCAAAGTGTAATAGCCTATGGAGTATTAATTTCTACACTCACTAATTGCTTTTTTTTAGACACTCTTTTGGCATAGTAGCGCATTCGACTATTCTCCTTGTCATTAACGGCATAGAAACCATTAAAGGGAGTCTAGCTTCTTTTGTCATCGATAAACCTTTCTCAATAACTGATCTTTTTCCACCCTTGTCCACCTAATCATGAAAACATTCCTATTTCGCCTAAGGCCCTGCTAAAAATTAGCCTTTCCGCCCAACTTAACAATTGTGGATTTCTGATGCAGTGCTGATAACATAAATAGGCTAATTATCGCCCCTAGCGCTGAAAACTATAGGAGGCATAGGCGCCGACCCCTTGAGTAACCTCCGCACTTGTTAATATTTCTGGGCCCAGATGAATACCTCCTTCCGAATTTAATTTGGCACTGACAATAGTCATTGTTAGTGAAATCTCTCCCCATTTTACCGCCCTGGAACCAGTTTGGGTCTTGTTTGCACACTCGAAGTTAACAAAGTATTCCTCTGCATTGAACAAAATGGAATTATCCTCGGTAACACTAACATCCTTAAAACAACTAATTTTTAATTTTTCTATATCGTCTCCCCTACCAAATTTTATCCGCCATAAATTGTTGTGAAAAAAGGATTGTATTTTTTTAGCGTTGATCGCCAAACGTATTTCCTTTCCAGTTCAAAATAGCCAAGCAATTATAATCTATTATCCTTTCTATCGGCATAAAATCCAAACACATATTCAATTTCGCCATTGACGCATTATCGTTTTAAAGCTTTCTGAAAATTTACCTGGGTCATCAAAAAGTTTGGATACCGGCCCCGCTTTTGGTCACCTTGAGCAAATTCATATTGAAATTTTACGATCTGTAACAGGCAAATACCGTTTCTTTTTTATAATAGGTCCTTACCTACCAATACAATTCACTTAAATCCTTCGAAGTAAACCATGTTTTCAAAAGCATAGTTTTTTCTTCCTATTCTGCTCCGGAAAAATGCGTATTCCATAAGTTTGTTCAAACTACTGCTGAAAGAAATAACAAAATGTTTTTCTCCTCCCCTTTTTAAAATGTGTAACTTATTTGCAAACAGCAGATTTTTTGTCCTCATTGAAAAGGCAGTAGTAAGTAAAACCTGAATGAAAACATTTCTCTTGTAATAGTTTTATGGTCCAAAGGGCTGAATTTACCTGTTCGGAAGTTTATTGGCAAAAGAATAGTCCTCTTCTGTAAAATAAAACTGCTTATTGAACTTCTATGCACCACATAACGTAACGAACCCATTAACATGATTTAGTCCAGCAACAAATATATTCAGTTGTCCATTTTTCACAAAGGGCATTTACAAAGTCAAGGCCCTTTATAAATCTTGTATTATATCCCCCACCAACTCCAAGTCCCCTACATTGTAGTGTTCTATACTATACCCCCCTTGGTTTTAAGATTATTCCAAGTGTATAAGAAGCGCACCAAAATTGTACCTCCCATACCGTCCATCTGAAAAATTTTTTTCCATAAGTTGGAGTATTTTGTACTATCGTTATATTTTTCCGCCAAAAACTATATTTCAACAGGAATTTCCTGTGCTTGTTGGCAGAAAAAGGACATAAAAACGCAAAGTAAAACCCAAGATTTTTCCCACCCCAATAATTCATAACAGCCATTTAAGGGGTCATCTTTAAGCCCTGGAAAATTGGGCTTTTCTTTTTCTCAAAGGCGTATACCTCTCCTTAAAATCGCACAGTCTCGAAAACAACTTGCCCAAAAGTTCTATTTCGGCCTTTGAACCCATTAATATATTCGTTCAAACAGCATTTACCGCTTTTATTGCATAGCCAATGGCCACAGGCGAATATTCGATATCTTAATGCATTTCATACTCAGGTCACATCTAAAATGCGCTCCTGTTCAACCACATAGTTGACGCCAAACCGTAATTCCAATGCCTTAGGCAGGCAAATCGATCATCTCCACCGGTAAGAATCATTTCCATGGGCCCTTCCCCTGCCTTATAAAGTTTGATGGGACGGCGGCTGGGTTCCTCCATACCAGGTATAAACACCGCAGAGAAACTTCAGGGAGGCCCCATTCTGGCTTGTGACTGGCCTACCCTAAAATGGCAGGCCATAGCCAATTCCAATCCACCTCCCAAGGCAAATCCATTAATTGCCGCTAATTACCGGAGTGGTTAGATTTTCCCACAAAATCTGAATTGGTTTTTTGACCTTTTTGCTGCTAAGTTTCCCCGCCCTCCTTTCTCTGAAAAATTAGCGAAACTCGGAAAAATTCCGGCTCCGGCTACAAATTGCATTTCACGCCTACCCCCTTCAAATTATACACATTTACATTTTTAATCCTTTTCCAAAGTCCTTAAATGCATACTGCTACGCTCTCAATTGGTTGCCTCTGTTTAAGTGCAATTCAGTTAGTAGGCCTATTATGGTATGTGGCTACCTTCTTCCTGAAGTAATTAGTAAATTTTTCGTTTGCAATTGCTTTAATAATTAAATTACACCTCGTTTCGTTAAAATTCTCAGTATCTACTTTATTGCCCGATCCGATCCATTATATTCGCCACGGCATTAGCAATAGGAAAACCGAACGGTAAAATACGGTCTTTGTTGGTGTCCGATGTAAAAGTTGATAGTCTCCTTTATAGGTTTTCCAACGGCATATTTTTAAAACCATTCCCAACCCGAGGCCCATTCCACTGGACTTGTAGTAAATTTAGGTTCAAAAACACGCTTTCCCTAAACCCCACGGTTATGCCAATGCCGTTTTCCCCTCTAGGTCATTTTTACAAAATCCCCATCTTTAGAAAACTGTAACCTACATAAGGGCGGCCTCCACTTCCACAATTGCCTGTGTGGCATTCACTTTACAAGATTGGTCCCACTACTCTAATTAATTAGGGTACGATCCATTTGGCCTTATTATTTCCTCTCATCGAGCACCACGAGAGACAGTGAATATAGCTTTTTCATCAAAATGTCAACTGCCATCTTTACGATCTTCACCATTTAAAGGTCTCGTCTGCTTGTGCCGGCATATTGGCGAAATTGAGAATGCAGAGGCAATACGCTCATGGTATGCATCTGCTGATCACGTTTTTGAATACTCTGAAACCTTTTTTGTAATTTTCCGATCCTTGGGTTGAACCTAACGTTCAAATCTGTACACGTTAGCGCATGTCGTAGTGGATTTTTAAATCTCATGTGGCCACTGTTTTGGCCATTTCGCGCCAATGCTTGCTCCGCTCCCCTTTTGCAATTTTGCACACTGATCTCCAGCTTCATCGATCATTTCCGTTATAGGAGGTAATCAGTTTTCCAATTTTTCACTTGATTCTCCACAAATGATCTTTT
>Ga0163217_1023526_pt1 | contig 18018 bp, 25 predicted proteins | sample SynspAceP_FD_185933 | JGI IMG/M metagenome (GOLD analysis project Ga0163217, IMG submission 185933) | Saline lake microbial communities from Ace Lake in Antarctica - Synechococcus sp. Ace-P (PacBio error correction) | ecosystem: Environmental > Aquatic > Non-marine Saline and Alkaline > Saline ...
GGTGCGGTGCTTGGCAGACGCGATCAGCTGGCCCTGGCCCCAGCATTGGACGCGCGGCCTTTTTTCCAAACGGGCGGCGGCCCCGATTTTCAAACACGGGTGATGGCCCATTAATCGTCCGATGATCCGCACCACCCCTTTGCCACCCCTTTCCGGCAGCCTTCCCCACCCGGTTCCGTGACCTGCCGCTTGAACCCCTCCGAACGCCGCAGAGAGGCCCGAATTGCCGTTATCGTTCGCGCCCAGCTCCCAGCGCAAAGGTGATGGCCGACACAGCCGAGTTCTGGCCATTGTGCCTCTGCCTCCATGGGCAACGTCCAAGGTCTTGATAACCCGGGGGCTTCTTGCAAGACCCGGCCGGCGCAGCGCGACATCGAAATGGCGCGCCGTCGAGGTCGGGCCTTCAGGTTAACCGCCGGACGATCGGCCTGCCGGTTTGAATCCATAACAGGGGGGAGGGGTACTGATGCGCCCGCCGGTCGGTGACCCGCGGGCCCAGTCCTGAGAACCTTCGGGATGGTCGGTGGCAGAGCACGTACGAGCGAACCCGTAGAACGGAAGGTTTCCACAAAGGTACAAAGGCTTTCGCTGCAGCCTTGTCCATGGAGCCGTAATGGTCCATGTGCCTCCGGATGCGATATTCGGACGATGCGCGGTCGGATGCAAGCATTCAATGCCCCGGGTCGCTTTCGTCGCCCTTTCGACGAACCACATCCAGTCGCTTCTCGCCCGCCTTGTAAGTTCGAGCCATAGGCGTGGGAAGATCCCCATTGATTCCGTCGCATTCGATTGCCGCAGCCGTCCAGCAAAGGCAGGCCCACCATGCTGGGTCGTCGTCGGCCCTTGCCGATGGGTGCCCAACGCAAACCGTGTATTTGAGGCGCCGTGATCTCGCCAGGCATTTGGCCCGGCGCACAAACCGGAAATTCCCCCGTCGCGGCCGCCAGAACTTCCGGATTTGTCCCTTTTTTTTCTCCTGAGCCTATGAGAATGATGACAGTACCCCAGCACCCTTGCACCGTTCCGCCGCGATGGCCGTGAGATATTGGCCCCCTTTCTCGCGCGGCCGCTGCACACTTGGCGGCTGTCGGATATGTCCGGAACCCTGCACCCTGTAGCCCATGGTCAGCATCACATCGGCAAGCCGACATGCCGATCACGGCCAATGCCACCGATGTGTGCGGGGCCGAGGTCGAAAGGCGTAGGTGAAAGTCATGACGCAGGCCAGTTTCAGTCAGTGAAAACGTAGTGCTAGCGATACCGTGGTGCGTATTCCGTAGGCAAGTCCCAATCCATTGAAATTTCCAGGGTCGCCGCATCAATCTAATTCTTCATGCCAATCATGGCCATTGATTGCCGCAACCCGGCGACCGTTGCGGCGCTTTCGGGGCGAGAGAAATCGATGGAACACTGATCTGGGCCCAACTCAATATCGGGCGTCCCTGTCGCGCCAACCGACGACTCCCCGCGTCAAGGAATTCATGGGACAATTGGACATGATCAACGGCCTCGGGAAAAGATGCCCGGCTTTGTCTGGATGATGGAGGGGTCAGGCGAGCCCGGAAAGGCCAATACGGACGCCACGGAATATAAGCGGACGGCGTCCGCAATGCGTTTGCGCCAACGCTCACCGTTGGGAAGATGTGACCAGCCTGCGAATTGTCTGGGCAACCGTGCACCCAAAGTTCTACGCCCGTCGCGAAAAATGGTTCCGAGATGTGGAAACGACATGCATTACCGCCGGTCATGTGGTGGGTTGCCTGGCAGGTTACGAAACCAGAGACCCTGGACGAAGCGCTACGAACGCCTCGCCCGCCGCAGGCGACGGCGAACACGATAAAGGCCTTCGGGGTGGGGCTTGCTAGCGCGCTCGGATGCAAAAGCCGCATGGCTGCCGTCCGATGGTCGCCTAAATTCCGCGAAACGCGTTCGCATGGTCGGCGAGAAATCGCTCGCCGGCAAGGCGTTGACCTTTGCCGACAGACTTCGCCGCTGCCCGCGCGCCTGCGCAGGTCCGTCGCCATGCTCAAGGCCGCACCCGATCAAGGCTGCCCGAGAGTTTTCGGATAGAGATTTGCTCCTCCGAATCACGTCCGGCGGCCATCGACATCGGTGACCCCTCGGTTCGCTGACTGGTGGTCTCCATGGCATTCGCCACCCGGGATCCAGGATTCGAAGGCCGCCCGACCACCAGCAGTTCGTCACCGTGCCGCGGCCTGAGCGGGCCACGACCAGGTGCGCTGCGCCAGCCGTTCGGCATGTCAGCAAAGAAGGGGCAAGGTCAGCGATCGACTTGCGCGCGCCGGTAGATGGTTGCGCACTGCCCTCCATTTGCTCCCTCCCTGACCTGCTGCAACACCTTCGGCGCCCGCGCACGACTCCCGGGAAATAATGGCAATGGGAAGCGGAACGGTTATCGCGATTATGCTGGAGCCTGGCTTCCGCCCGGTGACGAAAAGGACAGTTGCCGTCGTGCGGGTATGGCGTGTCGCGCATTTGCCGTAATCGTTGCGCGCACCGGGTTGCCCAATCGCATTGGGGCGCATACGACGCTAGAGGGGACAGGAAGTCGCGTGCCCGTATGAAGAATCCTGACATGCCAACAGACTTCGAGCGAAAGCGTGATTGAGAGGCGGACTAAGGTTGACGCGAGCTGCCTGAGCAGTGATGTATGACCCGATATGGCGTGAGATAGTGTCGAGGACGAGCCTGACGACAGACTTTATAGACAGGAATGACTGCATCACGCTGCCACTATGCGATGACCTTACGTCAATGCTATCGAGCACGGATGCGTGTAGACAGACTGGCAGTAAGAGCGCGACTCTGCGACAACCGCGCCAAAACAGGAGCTAGTGGAGCCGCTCCGAGATCCGCGCGTCTACGCGGTGATGGTCATGAAGGCCAGAGATCGCCACTAGATAAGGCACGGCCATTCCCTAGCGGTGCGAGCCGGAGCGGCCAGAGACACCTATCGCATTTCGACGCGCTATCATATAGAGTCAGGCGGTAGGCTAGACACGGCGTACAGATCTCGTGCTTCGACTAGGGATACGGGCAACAGTCGTTGGCATAACGCAAGGCCGCGATAGTCGGAGATCAATCCGACGGTCCAGCCCCGCGCGCGCGATTTCATCGGCACAAGGCCCGGGCGTGAACATGTGCCGCCGGTTGCCACCTGCCGCCATTATCACAGTTTTCCGATTTACGGTCCACCCAATACCCTTGCTCTTGGTGCGCGTACCCCTGGTCCCGCGCACAAGGCCAGTGCAAGCCCAAGTGTCAATCCTGTGCCGATCATTGACGAGCCGCATATGACACAAAAGCAGCGTCATCCCTTTCCGGTGGATGGCTCGTTGACTGCGATGTTGATGGCGGCCTGAAGCCCGAAACAGGGAAACAATCCGGCCTGCCGCCGCGCGGCATATCCATCATCCAGGACGGGCCCGGCCGCACGGAAGCCGCGAAGCACCATCAAGTGAAAACTGCACAGCACAACGTCGCCGCACGAGCCCGATTCTGACCATTACGGGAACCTGAAAATCGGCTGTACGCATCCGGAGCTCGCCTTGACCCTGGCCCTCCCCCGGCCGACGGGAATCTGGACCGAACAGGCCGCCAAGCGCTCTCTGGCTTCGGCCGCCTTGTCGATCTGGTAAGTTCATTAGGCCCGATGGGTCGACGAACTGTTCACTAATCGCGCACGCAACAGAGAGCCAAACCACCGACTGTCTTAGACCATAGCCGCTGATGCGATGCATAGTACCTGTGATACGCCCGCTCACACTGACACTGTCCCTCGCATCTATCAATTTCTCACGCGAGGACCGGCTGCTCGCTATAGTATAGCCTGAATAGAACATCCGGCCACGTCACAGCGCCCGCTGTCCAACCGACAATCGCGCATGCAGTCACAAGCAAGCATCCTAGCGCATGTCAGCCCATTGCGAAGAGAAAGATCGACGCAACTCTTGGCAGCCCAATACACACGCTCCGCTCGGACGCCATTCGTCCTTGGCATAGTTTTCATGGGCCACTAGCGCTCAATACGATCAGACGAGCGAATTGATACTCATGAGCTCTCGGACTGAAAGGAAAAATCCTCCGCAACTCCGACAGCACACGCTGTGAGCTCGATGGCCTCGTAAGTAGCCCGAACACGAGGATCCAGACTAATCAAGCCAGTGAGTCGAGCCAAATGACGCGAGTGAAGAACACGATGTCGCAGGACGCCATGCTTTGACACACCCAGTCTGCTCATTGTATGCGCATGAGACACCAAGCCAACCGAGTACAGAGCGGCCGACCCGACCAGTCCGCGCGCGAGGGCCTCTGCGCCAGAAGTACGTAAATAGTATCTTGTGGCGAGCCCAGATAGATCGACGGGCCTGCATTTGTACGGGCCGCCGCTCGGCGAGTATATTATCTATATTATTATTCTATTCTATCGAATGAACGCGTCTTGATCCACCTATCCCACGGCAAGCACCGGATCGTCGGTCGCGAGAGGAGATAGATTCGAATACCGGGCTGCGAGTGCGACGGGGCGGCCGCTGGGTTTCAAGCGTCACCCCTGTCTTTTGCGACACTACGGATAAGTGGACGCATCGCGAGCGCAAAACACGCTCTGCCTGCGGATATTGCAGCTTCAAATACTTTATGACCATTTGTCAATTTTTAGAGGTTAATTAACCTTTAAACGGTTGAGGCTCATACCATACAAAGTTAACGTTCATCTGCAATGCTGCATGTTTTGCGTGATTCTTGGTCATCGGAAAGAAACGAGGGGAAGCTATGCAGCGCATGGTTGAAGCAGCCTCACACGATAGTCATTCAACGATCACTGAAAGACCGCTGACGCAATGATTCAGTAATCACGACTATCTCTCGACACAGACGTCTGGATCGCGGGCGAAACTCCGATGAGATGTGGATCTACAGCGGGGACGGAGCCCCCGTCGTCGATCCGTGGACCGGAGAAAACCATGGTGCCGTTGTGACTTCGGTGAGACGAGCGGAGCATTTCGGTACAGATCAGATAGCGTCCGCTAGTGGTAAGTGAGAGCGCTTATGTAGCTTAGATATTCGAGCGTACGTTCTATTGCACTCTATGAGATCCATGCCACCGAAAGCACACGCGTGATGTAGGTGTCCGACCCCCTTTCTGGCATCCCTGCGGGCAAAATCGCCGCTTCGACGGTCCTCTTCTTCCAGGTGCAGCATTTCTGTAAGCGGACCCTCCTTCAGCGTCCGCGGCGAAAAAGGCGTTTTCCCGTTCCGGTCGCCGATGAGAATTAGGCTTGGCCAACGTTCGGGAGCAGGGGACCTTCAGCGGCTCCGGCGTCCTTGGCGTAATCCGAGCCGCCCCGCGAGTCGCAGTAGACATTCTGAACGCCCTTCAGCGCCCTGCCTCGGCGGCCTGGGCATCTGGTCGCCTTGGACAGTCGTTGACGAAGATCAGCAGCGGCACCCGCGCCGTCTCACATTCACGACGATTTTCCAGCGGTGCGGCAGTTTCCTCTGGAAACTTCGAGTCCGAAGGCCATGGAAAAACACTGTTGTTCAATGCCGAAGTGCCACGGCAGGCTCCGCATAGGGCCGCAGCATTCAGGTGATTGTGCTTGCCAGGCAATGAGGACAGTCGCCAGGTTGCCGATCAGACTCGCGCACCTTCGCGACTGGTCTTTTGTTCATCGAGGCGGCACTTCGTATTCGAGCTTGCACGCCTCCGGCCAGCGGTAAGTGTCGGATATGAGTACGTCATAGTCACGACATCGGTTTCCTGTCATCGTTCTCGCTCTGCCAAGGGTTCATACATATTGCCATACAACAGAACTCAGAGCAAGAAAAGGCTCTCGGCTATGTCCGGCTTAAAAAGTGCCGTGCCCCGTCGAAAGGACGTAATTGGCACAGGGACTGCGTGCTATCACGTCGTTCGCAAGCCAACAATGGCGACATCGCCCTTTTGCTGCTTCTGGGAAGATCGCGCAGTCCCTTGGCGCCGCGCATGGATATCACGAGCTTCCTATGATCCGCATGCGTCGTATGATGTCCTGGGCTCTATATTCTAGTCGAACAGCACGGCGACATAGTGCAAGTGCAGCTTCTTCGAGACAACCAGGTCCTAGCATGACAGTTCCAGCTAAGCATTAGGAGGCATTGTCGATGACAGGGACAGGCCATAGATCCGGAAGCAAACATGAACATCCGGTGCCGCTATTAGCACCCACGATCGCGCAGCTATGCTCGGACCAGCCCTGCTTTCAGAAGCTGCCCCGATTCAGCGCACTCGTCGTCGATTTTCCATTGGTCCGTAATGCCGAATGATCTTCGTGCACCGGCCACCGCCTCCGCCGCGACTGCAACGGCCCGCGCGAAAGTTTTCCATGTCGCCCGACGACAGGCACGCCGAGGTTCATCTCAGGCCATGCGCACGATCCGGTGCGGTTGCGGGAATTGTAAAGAGGCAGTCGCCAGTGCGACAGCCACGAGCCGCGGCGAACGCGTTCCTGGCACACTCGCGCTTGTTGATGTCCGACAGCGTCATCCGGCGGCTTCGGCCTTGTTGCGTATGTCCTCAGTTGTTCATCCCACGCATGGACGGCACCGCTGCTCCAGCCAGCCCTTCAGCGCGCTTTGCTCGAGCGAATAAGCGCTGAGGCTGTACGGCCAATGGCGCGACGAACATCCCGTCTCGGCGTGAATGTCCGTCAATACCGGGGATCATGGTTGCGGTTACTGTCAGCTCCTCAAAAGTTTGACGAGGCCCTACGCGAAGGCGCGAAACAGGACCCCGACAGGATCCGAGAGAGCGCGGCGGACGCTACTGCCGCGCGTTTGTTCCGGCAATCCCTCTCCTTTTTACTGGAAAGTGGTGTGCAAGCGGCGCCAATCGAAGGCAAAAAATCGCGCTTGCCTCCGCATTCCGTCAGGACATTTGGTAGATCGTAGAACTAGATCCCGACAGCTCCCTCAGCTAAAATCCTATTCCGTAAGAGGCTTGGCTCTCAAGCGCACACGTTACGTCGAATAGAGGGAGCTGCACAAATGAGCTTGCTTTGTTCCGCTCGAGCGTAGATTAGTGGCTAAGGTGAGCAGTCATTGTATCTGACTGTAAGAGTCACTGAAGCGAATCATCGGTATCATGTAAGTCCTTACTGATGCACATCTTATTGCCCGGATAGGCCACGTTCGAGAAACAGAATGAGTAAGCATGCCCGTGCACGTACAATCAATGCGCGCCAGTAAGGTTCACGGAGAAATCGATCGAGCCTGACGCCAATGAGCGACATAACTGATGACTCCTCCGAGAGATTTTACGTACCGCCAGCAAAGACAAAATGTTTCCAGCAAAGTTATATATAAGACTCTCTATCGACATTACGGCTCCTGGAGTTTAGGAGCCCCAGAGGTCTATATGATTCGAGTATTCAGCGCCGAGCTTGTGATAAGCACTCGCGGTCAGAGCTTATGCGAGCGGTGACCTAGTTCGCAAACACGCATTGGCGCTGGATGAACTGACGATCAATTGCACGCTGAGTACCATAAGACACAGATAATATCACTCGTATACTAGAGCACAGTCCGTCCGTCGTTCTTGAGGAGGAGCCATGCAAAAATATGGTTGGTTCACGCCATCATCTGATGATGGTACAATCATCCTGACCGATAGTCTCACACACCGCCTCTCTCCGAGAGAAAGATGAGCCAGATCCCCACGTCATTAGGTCCTAATCATTCGTCACGACGCGGTACCCGACGAGCGCATATTATAATGGTATATGATCTCAGGAACTATTAGCGAGCCGGTATCTGATTTTGTCTCTCCGCCATTAGCCGGCATGTACGCGCCGTACACGTTATATTGGATCTACCATAGGCAAAATGGACCGTATACGTACTAAGTGATTAAAGACTCACCACACAAAGCAGAACGCATTTGGAGTCTCAAGCAACTACCAAATGGATCATGAGCAGGACAGACGCGATATCTGCTGTATGAAGAGAAGAGTCATTATTAACTGCATGTAGCCGATCTCTCATGAGAGGTCTCACTCCCTATACTATATGGGATCGCCTAAGATTTACGAGAGCGAGGATCGATGCACGAATAACGTAGCTCGACTCAGGATCTGTGATGGATTAGCATTGACCCGAGCTCAGAAGAGCACAAAAACTCGATAACCCATCAATAGAGAAGGGAGCGAAGTGTATACGTGTCTACCTAGAGCAAGAACATATGTATACGACAGAGCCAGTAATAAGAGTAGTATAAAATGAGGATAGACCGAGCATACCCGACCTAATTTTACTGATGAGCGCCATGACCAACATGACTCATGGGATCTGGAAGCAAGACTCTTCAGGCCAGCAGCGTTGACGGACATCGTTAACTGCATATGCTCCAATCTTGATCTGACCGCAGCGAGATCATGATTGATGTATTACTACGATCGACGACCCTCAATACACTCATATACCCGCTCTAAATCCATCCTCACCTTAGCTAGAACTGCAGCGTGAATCGGGCTGTTTGCGCAATAATGCAGACAGCGCCAGGCGGAGGAAAAGAGCGAGTTCGAAGTATTTAAGTTGTCCGCGTCGTAGGGTTGTAAGCAACCAAAGCTATTCTGCGGCCTAAGAGCCTATCGTATATACTCGCATACACCAAGATACCCCATTCTGCACTCGAGCCTTCTGTCGAGATCTATACACATTCCGGACCACAACTCACCCGCTCGATGCTCCACTTATCGCCGTATAGGATGCACATAGGCCCGGCCTCGCTAAACTATTAGTCTCTCATCGGGACGAAAACATTCGGATGAAAAATGATGTAAGGCCTGGTAGAGCATATTGAGAGCGTAACTACAATATACCCTTCTACACTATTGCGTATCAGCACGCCAGTTAGACATTTATTCTCGCCTTCAATTGTACATCACTCAATAAATTAACACGCCTGTCGACCTGTCAGGGTGCTCCAATTCACACTGCATCACTAGCTAATGCGCAGACGAGAGCGGAAGCCCCATATGCACCAAGCAAACTGGGTCGAGGCATTTACCATTTTTTGTCAGCCACCGAGAAGATAAGCAATGCCTTCTGCTCACATTCTGCGCGACGACAACTGGCGGTCGACAAAGTCCGGACGATGATCGTAGCTGCGATGATAACGCCTCCGTAGCGCGCATGATAGTGTGTATCCATGCACTTCCGAGCACGATGCGCCACAGGAGAGGCGAGCCGAGATGCCTTGCGCCGTTGAGCCAGCACGCACAGCAGCTTCGAGATAGGACTGACTGACACGTGTCATGGCGAGTATTTCGAGAGCGTATTGTCACATCAAGCCAATTGACTGCACACATATCCCGGTTAGTTCTCTGAGTAAGTCGTGGTCGTCCAATGTCGGCAGGTGTGATATCTCTCGATCCATGCACCAGTAGCCTTATGTTCATGCCGCCCACACCTTTGTGCGCGAATATAGGCTCGGACAATCGAGACTTCTCCAACTGAGCGGCTCCAGTCCCACACGCTCAGAGCGCTATAAGCGTACATTGGCTCGACCGGTCCTGTCGGCGCACATACTAGCAGCAGAGAGACGACAGCGCGGCGTATTGGCACCGCCCAATCGATTCTTGATAAGCGGCGGTTTATTGCTATCATGCGTCTATCATCATCATGCATCAACCGAGATACGTGGGAATGTCCAAAAAAATAACGACAGACGAAAAAATTCCACAGTGCCGCGCTATGCGAGGGCGTCAACGCGGAGAGCCGCCGCGCTTCTCGCGGCGAGCCAGACGGACGACTCGGTTGCCGACTGCGCTGAAGCCTCCCTGTCCGGCTAATTCGCCCGCCGCCAGGGGGGCGCCGGCACTGTGGAACGGATCGCTACTCCGCAGGGCGGCCACTTCACGCTGGTTCGAAGATGCTTAGCACATGCCAAACCCGGCCAGCATGCGGGCTGCCCTTTCGGCGCTGGCGCAGCGCAAGGGGTCGCCGACCCTCGTTGCGCTCGGCGAGATGCTGGAAATCGGCGAGGAATCAGGAGCGAACATGCCGGAACTTGCCGGATGTCGTCGCGAGTGAGCCGCAGGCCGTCCTTCCCTCGCGGGTGACAAAATGACTCACCTTGCAGAGGCCCTTCCCGCGGCCTCACAGGTATGGGCACCCAAGAGCGGATGAGTTGTGGCCATGCAACTGCTAAACGCAGTGAGAGCATGGTGACGTGCCTATTGCTCAAAGGGTTCGATATGCCTCCGGAAATTGGAGACTTATTGCAGACCGCTTGCGCCACAACGACGTTGCAGCGGCTGGTTGGCAGATGGATAGCAAGCGACTGAAGACCGCTGCCAGAGGTCAGGTGATGCTTGTAGCGAGATGGCTGGCCGCAGATAGCGGGTTTTCCTTCCACCTACTGAACTAATATCACCTTCCGCGCCGCGCGCCCGTTGTTACGGCGTCCTGTGACGGTAGTTGATTTTGGTGAGTGATCATCAACATGCTCCGGGCCCCGCGGCAAGGGGGCCAGCCGAATCCGTGACCTGTCGCTGGAGCGCAGATGTCGAAGCACGGGCCCCGCCCACGATTGGGCGCGGCCTGATCTGATCGGCCTTGCTGGTCGCGTGCTGCCTGGCAAAATCTCAACCAATCCTTATGTCTTGGGTTCGTGCTGATCGTGACGCGTCCACGGCATTTGCTCGCAGCTTCTACCCGCACGATTACGCCAAGGTGGACCAGGAGAGCGCTGAAGCGATCTTCCGCGAAAGGCGCGCCTGTTGATCGGCTTTGGGTATGCGGCTGTCGGCGTGCGCAATTCGTGGATGGGAACCTCGCATGGCGCGCCATAACACCGCCGGGCATGCCGAGTGGGGGCCGCGAACGCCTGGCCGAACAGATTGCCAACCTTGCGCCGACGACGTCGGTGAAGCCTCGGACCCGGCCTCTTTTCGGCGGCGTCTCGCCGGGGGGGGGTTTTTTTTTTTTTGCCTTGCGCTGCAACCAATTATTTCCTGCGCCTGGTCGGCTTCTTCACCTGTTTCGCAGATCCGTCGTCGTCGGCAGCGCCAATGCGGTGAATTTCCCCGACGGCCTCGCGGGAATTGGCCAATCGTGCGATGACATTTTGCCGCGCCGCCTTATATAAGCGTGATCGCTATCTTACGGGGTAACTTTGTCTTTGCGACATCTCGGCGCAATCCAGTTGCCGCACCCGGCGCAGGGAGCATTTCCGTGGCTTCTTGGGCGCGATGATAGGCGCGGGAATGGGCCTTTTCCCCTCTGTCTTCATGCCCTAATCCGGCAAAGGTGGTCATGGGCGATACCGGTTCGATCGGCTCGGCGCAATGCTGGGCATCGTGCCGTGGCGAACAAGCACGAGTTTTGCGCTGGTCGTCTTGGCGGCCTGTTTCGTGGAATCGAAGCCCTCTCGGTCATGCTGCAGGTCCCGCCTGGTTCAAGATCACCAAAACGCCCCTGACGGGCGAAGGCAAGGCGCCATTTTCCCTGATGGACCCGCTGCAAAGTCCACCAGAGCTTCACAGAAATAAAGGAACTGCCCGGAAACGCGCGTCGTTCGCCAGCCCTTCTGGATCGCTGTTTCCGGTCCTGTTCCCCTCGCGTGCCTCGCAACTTTGAAGCTGAGGTAACGAACCCGATGATCCCACTTACGGCATATCCAAGGACGGTGATGTCGCCGTGTTTGGGCCTTAGGCGGACAGGCCTCAAGCGCAGCAAGGCGCTTGAAGGCTGGCGGCGGCGCCGTCCCCATGCGTGGGATGACAATGAGGACATACGCACCAGGCCGAAGCCGCCGCATGACGCTGTCCCGATCATCAACCAGCGCGACTGGCAAGACCTCGCGCGCGCTCCGTGCTGTCGCCGGGCATTCCACAAGATTCCAGCGAACCGCACGGATGTGCGGCATGGCCGAAGATGACGGCGTGGCTGTCGTCGGCGACATGGAACTTTTCGCGCGCGGCCGTGCAGTCCCCCGCTGCGGAGGGTGCCGGCCGAAGATCATCGCATTAACGGGGAACAATGGAAATCGACCACGACGGCGCTGATCGGGCCATATCCTGAGCAGGCCTGGCACGAGCGAATCCGCGTGCAGTCGAGATGGCAATTAATCGCACCGGTGTGCTTGGATCTTGCCGCCTGCACGCCAAATTCGAGCCGTCGTTAGATGTGCTGGAACTGTCCATCCTAGCCAGGCTCATAGATGGCCCAGGAGAGGTTGGAAACGAACGGACAGGCTGGGCCCTGCGTTGTCGCGTGCATGCTGAGGATATGCAGGCCCCGGACCACCATCGACCGCAATGGCGCATGAGGCTAAGAGGACGGCAGGATGCGCATCTTCACAAGATCTCAGCAACAGGGGAATGTCTCGCCTATGTGATAGGCTTCGACGACGATCGCATACACGGCCATTGTCGCCACTTGTCAAGTCGGGGGACTGGTCGGACCAACGGTGCCACCGGGCCGGTGTCGTGCGATGGCCTACCATACGAATCGTGTCAAGCAAGCTCTCGCTGGGGTGATGTACGTATAGAAATCGACTAGGGATAAGGAAGAACATTACGAACATCAGCTCTGCGGCGCGTTGGCGCGTGGGACCGTCAGAGCGGACTCAGAGTGGGGCCGCGTGGCGTATTGACCAACCAGTCGGCGAAGGCGAGCAGTGACTCGGTCAACCTGGCCAGAGTGGTCCCTCCGTATTTGTGATGAGCCCTGGCATTAGTGAGACCAAATACACCAGAGATGTCAGTGAGAGCGCGCGCGCCTAAGCGGCTCTGCCAGGAGCTATATATACACGGGAGAATATCCCTGGGACGCGCTATCGCAACGCGAGGTTGGAACACCGTCGGGTGGAAGTGTTCGAGAACCGCGGTCTAGCTATCGTTATGCCTGTCAACGATGAACTAACGAGCTCTACGCGCCCACAAAGACGACAGAAATGTGCTAACAGATCGACGGGGGCGTATCCATAGGCGCGAGGGATCGAGAAGCTCGTGGAATCCCTGTTCCCTAACGAGCCTAGCTATGCCGGCGGAGAGCCGGAGCAGAAAATGGAGCGCCATGTCTGCCGCGAGACGCTGAGCAGAGTGGGCCAAACGTCGGCGAGAGCACGAGGAAATGCCGAGCAACGAGCAGAATAGTGGATCGAAGCGGCCAGTGTTGCCGATTGCGAGCGGGAGAGCAGACGGATGTGACTGATCCCCGTCGCGGAGCTGAGTATCTGCCCAGCCAGTTTTGAACAGTTTCACGACTTTCGAGGCATCGCGCGGGAATGTGTTTCGCTCGGATGATCGTTCCAGGGAGCGGAGATGAGCGAGGCTGAATGAGATCAGGGTGGAACGCTCTGATAAGACCCGCAGCCGCGCCACGACGCTTGCGATTTGCCCGGTCCGACACGTTCGTGGGCCTGGCCGAATGCGCGACGCAACGGTGGATTGGCTGATGGGGGGAGCGCGATTATTCCACTGATCGGCACATCGGCCTGCTGATGTCGCAGACTTGCGCGGGCCCGCGGACGGCTCGGGCGAGTCCGTAATCGGCTACGAAAAACGAATATTTCTTTTCATGCCGGCAAGGCAGCCCTTCGCCCGCTGCGGCGGCCGTGTTCCATGTTGGTGGTCAGCATGCTGACCAAACGTGGGCGCGGCGCCTGGCGACGCTCGTGTCTTGCACGCCATTGGCGCTGAGGTCTGGATGCCTCGTGTTCGCGCTTACGAGGCCAAGGGCGACAAAGCCGTGGCTGCGGATTGCGGGTTTTTTTCCCTCAGCGAGCGAGATGATCAAACCGCGCTGTCGTATTGAGCGGCTGGCTGATGACCCACGCGGAGGCGTATCCGAGCGGGGCCGGGCGGTGATTGCGTGTGTGTTCTCTGCGGTAACGCTGGGTTGTTTGTTGCTGCAGCCCGATGACGGGCAGGCCGGCGCTGCTGAACGGCAGCGTTCGTCATCAACGTTTCCTTCATCAGCGGCCCTGCGTGGAAGTGGGCCCGTTGCTATTTGCGCGGATCGCTGCGGGGCCTGCTCTTATGCGCTGTTGCCGCAATGTGCGTGACGCTGCGTGATAACAGGTTTCGTCGACCCATCCGGCCTATGACACCTACAGTCGACAAGCGCCGAAGCATAGGCGCGCGGCCTGTTCGGGTCGGCCCCGGGGAGGGCCAAGGTCAGGCGACCTCGGATGCGCACACGATTTCATCTTCTCCTAGATGTCGAGGACTTCGGGCTCGTTTGACAGGCGATTGGTGCTGCTGGGCAAGTTTTCACGTTACCGTTGAAATGGCGTGCTTCGCGCTTCCGTGGCGGAGGCCCAGCTGATGATGGAATTATGCCCGCGCGGCCGGCAGCCGGATTGTTTTCCCTGTTCGGCTTCAGGCCCGCATCAAACATCGCAGTCAACGTAAGCCCCTGATCCCACCGAAAGGGATTGACGCTGCCTTTTTGTGCATATGGCGGCTCGTCAATGATCGGCACAGATTGACACTTGGGCTTGCCTGGCCGTTGTTGCGGCGACCGGGTAACGCGCACAAGAGGCAGGTACGGGTTGAACGTAAATTACCGGTGACACTGGTGATAATCTGCCGGCAGGTGCCCGCGGGCAACTGTTTCCGCGGCCGGCCTTGCGATGAAATTGCGCGCGCCGGGCTGGACCGTCGATTGATCTCCCGACTACGCGCCTGCGTTATGCCACGACTTTCCGCCGAGTGGAAAGCAAGAGGTGAATGCCGCTTCACCGATTTCCGCATGCCGTGACGCTTGCCGGCGGCGGCGGCTGAAGATCAAGTCAGTATCACCGGGCGGTACGCCTGATCGACCAGACGATAGCCGCCGCTTGTCGCCCGGGTTCGGAGGTACCTCCGGCGTATTCCCCGCACTTGCTGCTGCGAGAAAAGCGGAAGGGTTGCCAATCATCATTCTACTCGAGCAGAATAGCGTTGCTCGCGGCGGGTGGAACCGCCAAGTTCGCCCAACATGCCAAGCGGTCAGCCTAGCGGAGTTCAACCGGCTCGACTTCCTGCCCGCCGGCGCGGCCAGCAATCCGAATTGGCAACCCGTGGCGCGCAACGATTATCGCAATGCCGCCCGACACGCATACCGCCCACGAACGGCAACTGGTCCTTTTCGGTCCCACGGCGAAGCCAGGGCTCCAGCATACATCGGCGATTACCCGGTTTATCGCGCTCGCCATGCCAATTATTTCCCGGATGACGATCGCTGCGCGGGCCCGCCTGAAGGTGGTGCAGCAGGCAGGGAGGAGCAGAATGAGGGCGTTTGCCGCAACATCTACCGGCGCGCGCAAGTCGATGCTGAACCCTTCGCCCCCTCTTTTGCTGACATCCGGAAAGCGGCTGGCGTCAGGCGACCTGGTCCGTGGCCCGCCGTCAGGCGTCCGGCACGGTGAGCGAGACTGGGCTGTGTCGCGGCTTCGATCCTGATCCCGCGCGATTGCCATGGATGCCACCAGTCCAGCGAACGCCGAGGCGCTCACCGACTGTCGAGGCCGCCGACGGTGATCCTGGAGAGCAGATCTCTATCCGAAACTCCTCGGCAGCCTGAACGCGGTGCGCCTTGAGCTGCGGACGACTGCGCAGCGCGCGGCAGCGGCGAAGTCGGGGTCGGCAGGTCAACGGCCGCGGAGCGATCTCGCCGACATGGCCGAACGCGTCGGACTTTAGGCGACATCGACGGCAGCCATTGCGTCTTGTGCATCCGCGCGGCGCTTAGCCAGCCCACACGAAGGGCCTTATCCAGTGTCCCGCCGTCCGCGCTTGGCGGCGGCGAAGGCGTTCGAGCGCTTCGTCCCAGGGCTCGGTTCGTGACACTGCCCAGCGACCCACCACATGACGAAATGCATGTCGTCCATCGATCTCGACACATTTTTCGCGACGGTGCGTAGAACTTGCGTGCACGGTTGCCACCAGAACAAAGTCGTTCAAGCTGGTCACATCTTCGCAACGGTGGGTTGGCAACGCATTGCGGATCGCCGTCGACTCTGGCGTCCGTATTGCCCTTTCCGGCTTCGCCCTGCCCCCGTCTCCGATCATCCAGACAAAGCGGGCCATCTTTTCCCGAGGCCGTTGATCATGTCCAAATTGTCCATGAAATTCCTTGACGGCGGGGGTCGTCGGTTGGACGCGACCACGACGCCGATATTCGAGTTTTGGGCCCAGATGCAGTGTCATCGCCATTTTCCTCTCGCCGAAAGCGCGCAACGGTCGCCGGGTTGCGCCAATCAATGCCATTGATTTGCATGAGATAATAGATTGAGCGGGCGAACCCTGAAATTTTCAATGGATTGCGTGGACCTTGCTCACGGATACGCACAACGGTATCGCTAGCAACTTACATTTTCATGACTGAACTGGCCCTGCGTCCCATGAACTCACCCTACGCTTCCGACCTCAGGGGCCCCGGCCACAGCATCGTCGGCATGCGGTAATTGGGCATGCGGGCCTGCCGATGTGATGCGACCATGGCTACCAGGTGCAGGTTCGGACATATCCGACAGCGCCAATGTGGCAGCGCCTGCGGGAGAAGGGTGCCATATCTTGCAATTCGCCATCGCGGCGAGAAGTGAAGGGTGCGGTAAAACGGTCATCATCTCGTCGGCGAATCAGGAAGAACAATCGAATTCCTGGCGGCCCGGGAGAACGGGATTTCGGTGTTGTGCCCGGGCCCATGCTGGCCGGATTCACGCGCCTCAAAAATCACGGTTTTGCCGTGGCCGGCACCATGGCAGAACCGACTGACGACACCAGCGATGGTGGCCTTGACCATGCTGACCCGGCTTGCGCATCGATCCGACGTGAGTTCAATGGCGGGATCAATCCATCGCCTAATGGCTGAACTGACAAGGCGGGCGAAGAGCGACTGGATGGTCCGTCGAAAGCGACGAAAGCGAACGGGAAACCAGTTGCGAAGGCTAGCATCCGACCTGCGCCATCGTCAACGAATATCGATCCGGGAGCACCATGGACCAGTTACCGCTCCATGAACAGAATGGCTGCGCGAAGCCTTTGAATACTTTTGTGGAGACCTTCCGTTCTACGGTTCCGCCGTGCTCCACTGCAACCGACCAATCCCGAAGTCCAGGACCTGGCGCGCGGGTCACCGAGCCGGCGCGCAAAATCCAAGGTTACGTCGATGGTCAACCGGCAGGGCTCGAGTGTCCGGGCGGGGTGAAAAACCTGACAGACACGACTCAGACGGCGCCGCATTTGATGTCGACGCTGCGCAGGGTCCGGGGTTCTTGCTGCAAGCCCTGGGGTTACCTCAGGACCTGACGTTGGCGCAGCATGGGCAGAGATGCCAATGAGGCGAGCCGCGAGCAAAATGCTGTTCAGAAAGACCGCTGGCGCCATCACCGCTGGCAGCTCTATGGGAGCTGGGCCGGCGACGGGAACGGAGCCAAGCATCCGGCCTCCATCGCGGACGTTACGGAGAGGGATCAAGCGGCGAATGTTCACGATCGAGGTAGGGGATGGGACGACGCGGAAGAGGGGTCGGCGAACGCGGTGTGAGTATGCTCGTGATAATCGACGATTATGCCATCAACCACCGGTTGAAATCGCCGCCGTATTGTGAGAAAACCGCGCGTTCAATGCTGGGCCAGGCCAGCCTGATCGCCGTTCTAGGCCACGCCGCACCGCTACACGCGCCCTGCGGTGACCTTGCTTATGCAGCAATCTTGCCTCGCGGGCTGGCTTCGACGGCGCCGACGAGATGTACGTGGCACGCGTCTGAACGAGGCGGCATACCACCCCGTACTTTGAGAAGGGTGCATCACTGGTGCACGAGACCACACGGATTGCCAGCTACTCAAGACGGCACGGCACATCGAGGCGCGCATGTGCTTAGGCTTCCATCTGGAGCGCATTTGCCGAAAGCGATCCGGGCGCATAAGTCAAGTCCGGGCGGCAATGGTCGTCTGTGCTCGGGGCAGGGGACATTACCCGCTATTGCGGGGACCTGGAGCGGAACAAGCTGTAGTCGTCCGCGCCG
>Ga0163217_1039600_pt1 | contig 18006 bp, 8 predicted proteins | sample SynspAceP_FD_185933 | JGI IMG/M metagenome (GOLD analysis project Ga0163217, IMG submission 185933) | Saline lake microbial communities from Ace Lake in Antarctica - Synechococcus sp. Ace-P (PacBio error correction) | ecosystem: Environmental > Aquatic > Non-marine Saline and Alkaline > Saline ...
AGAAGAGATGTAATGTATGGCCGATAAGGTTGAATATTGAGATATCGGAAACTTAGATATAAGATGGTTCTTTTTCCCAGGTAACCAAAAAGGTGGGGGCCCCCTTTTTTTTCAATAACTAAAAAAAAAGAAAAAATGAGCTTAAAAAGCAAAATTTTTCTTTGGTCCCGAAGAAAAATGAAGACCAATAGTAGAGAGGAATTCTTAGAGAAAATTACATTAATAAAGTATTGTTCCGAAGTATCGGATTTTGGTCGTGAGGCAAGCATTATTAAGAAAAAGCTTTTAGTGTTGATTGAGGAAAATAACCATTCTTTGACCTTGGTATTTTTTAGATGTCCGAGATGCCCCTTTTGGTTAATGCTTTCGTCTACGTTAGATCAAGCTACCCGAAGAAACTTTTGAAAACAGTCTTTTTTTTGTTACTGCGCGTAAAAAAATGATCAATTATGCAAAAAGACGGGCTTAAATAATCAATGCTGCATCAGTTATTTTTGAACTTAAACAATTAATATTGAAATGAATTAATTATTGCCCGTTATTATTGGTTGTGGAAGGTGTACGGGGAAAAAGAAGCGAGTTTAGAAGGTGAGGTAATTAGTAGACCAAGTCAAAAAGCGGGTTGAAGGTAAATTGGACGTTGCCTCAGCAAGACCCGGATTTTCAAATATTGCATGTTTCAGAAAATTCTTATATTGTAAGGCCGATGATAATTACACAGAAAATATATTTGCTGAACAAAAAAATATTGGTAGTAAAGACTTTTGAACGTATTTTGAAGATTCTTTCGGCTGAATTTCCTTTTGCCCGAGTTCAATAAATCTTTTTTAGTCCAATGTAAACGAGGTTTTGGTATAAATATAGAAGAGGTAAAAGGTGGTAGTGGTGGTGATGTCTAATGGAAAAGAAGTGAATGGTTTCCGCATCTAAAAAGAAGATTTTCTGCTCTATTTAATTAAATAACGAATAAAGAATATGATCAATAGGTGTTAGAGGTCCGGACTGTTAATAGGTGGAAATGGATTGCTATTATTGCTGAAAATGCAAACTATTGTTAAGGTGAAGTTATAAATGGGTAAGCCATGGTGTCTTGGTTTAATGCTGTGCTAAGGGCGATGTGCATTTTATAAGAATGGGCGATAAGGTAAATGTACCAAGATGGGGCTGTTATTCCATTGGTACGTATAAAAAACGCCAACAACTATCGGTAATAATGTACTATGGGCATAATGCTAATTGTGCACTGGGTGTACTGTTCATTGATATGTGTTGATTGGTATGGGTAGCATTATTATGGATGATTTGTAATCGTAAGAAGAGCAAACAGCATTATAGCAGCCGGAGCTGTCTTACAAAAGGTACCATCGTGCCATCAGGAAGCATATTTGCAGGTATGCCGCAAAGAAAATAACCGATATTTAGTCCCCGAATTAAGTTCAGGAGAAATAAATAGAATACGCGGAAGCGTATAACCATGTTACTCAGGTTGTTCAAAGAGTCAGAAATAGAGGCTGTTCGTAATTTCAATTATACGCAATCATATCTAAAATACGTACTTTTTGATGCACAAAAATTAAAAGTTATGAACGCATTATGTTTTTTCCTGGGCAAGGTGCTAATTAGTTGGAATGGGAACTTGATTTATAATGAAATATCCTTTGCAAAAGAGTTATTTTCAAGGCAAAAATAAATACTTTTAAGGTTTCGATATTACTGAAGTAAATGTTTCAATGGTACTGCCGATAGGATTAAAAGAGACTAAAGTTACACAACCAGCCATTTTTACACTCCGTTATCTTGACTATAACGGTAATGGTGTTCATTTAAGCCAGATATGTTGCGGGTCATCCTTTAGGGGAGTTTCTCCGCACTCTTGTGGCAAAATAATACGTTAAGTTGAAGACGGGTTTTAAAATTAGTGTCGCAACGTGCTTTACGCAATGCCAAAAAGCTGGTGATCTAAAACCTTCTAAACAATGGCTGGCCGTTTAGGATTTAGAAGATGGTGTCGTAGAAAAAATATGGTAAAGAAACAGCAGGTGTAAGTAGCGGCGCAAATTATAATTGCCCCGGTCAAATTAGTGATTTCTTGTGAGATAGCTGCTGTAGAAATTAGCATGTGAAAAATTGGAAAAACACTGGTGCCTAAAGAGTTTTAACGTTTACCAGTTGTGGAGCATCTCCACTCGCCTTTAATGGAGCCGGGCAAGAAGAAGAAGCTTGCAGCGGCAATAAGATAATACTAATTTTGCAGCCAAGTTGTCCCAATTATCAAATGTACCTACAACTTGCAGTAAATAGTCCGGCGAAATTAGAAGAACTTATCTGCAATTAACAGCGCCAAGTTAAATGGACGCAAAGTGTACAGCAAATGTAAAGATGGGCGACAGTAATTTACTGAAATTGGTCCAGGGAAGTATTACAAGGTTAATTAAAAAAATTGAGCCAAACTGCACAAAACTCAGTCTCCAGTTCCTCGATATCTTAAGCTTTTATCTTCTAGTATACCAACATTCAACCTAAAATCTTTTTTCAACTGTTTGTGAGCAGTTTACCTTGATTTATTTTCGTAATATTGAAAAACCCTTATTTTTGGTTGTAGAATTAAATTATTCTTCAATGAAAATTGATGGAAATGAAAAAAACGCTATGAAAATGAAATTATATTCTAGTTTACTAAATACTAAAATTAGGAATGAATTTGAAGAAGTCTTATTGGTTTTTGGATTAGTTTTTCTTTCAGTTTCATTTCAAAAATATTTTTCGGCAAACAGTTTTTTCCGATTGTAAAGAATGCCGATCCTAGAAGTAGTTTCACTCTGGTAGGTTTTGGAGGTTTCTGTCGCACATTTTTTGGCAACAGGCACAGTGAAGTATTATATATACTGTTATTTTTGGGGAGTAGTACGCGACGGCAGGTACTGCATTATGCTTTTGCTGGACCGCGAACAAGTAGAGTAACATCACGACTTTCCCTTCAGAGGCTATTCATCGTGAATAAAATGTAAGTACGTCTCTTCAAGATCGTTATTAGAGGGACAGAAAACGGTAAGTTGTTGAAAATATTGTCAGATGCAGCTTATGGATTTGGCGCAAATCAACAGCAATACCAAATACTAGATGACGATACAACAACTTTGAGTATTTTCAGATATATCGCAAGATGAGGCACTAACTGGTGTTGCAGTATTGGTGGCTGATAAAGCTGCCATTATTTGATTAATACAGTAACTATTAATTTTGGTGGGGAATGCAACCATAGGAACGACAACCCATTGGTTTTATCCAGAAGATTATAATTGGTGCGCAAAGAACTCGTCACTTTTTAATCAGGAGATGTTTCAAAACAATTAGCGGTACTACCGGGAACGATAACGGTAAATCGAAGAGTGATGACAAACTTGTTATAGTTACCCTTCAGTGCTAGTAATGCCAATGTAAATTTGCAGGAGATAGGCAGCTATTGGAACTATAACGATGACTGATTTAGGACAGGTAACCGTTCTTGCAATAGGGCGAGTACTAATGAAGATGGATCAGGTAACGATGGTCCGATTTAGAATTGATTGAGTGAACAAAAATAAACAGGAAGTGCAATAGTTTGTTGATTAACACGTTGACAGGGAGTGCTATACAAGGCGCTGGGACAAGATACACTATTTCTGTAAGCCATCATTGCCCATGGTGCATCGTCAAAAAACTTAAATATTCTACCTATCTAATGATTTTTGTTGAAGGAGATGAAACTGTAATAATAACCTTAAATAGCGTAATAGCGCTTTGTATGAAATTGGAACGCAGAATAGTGATACGGTAACCATTGTAGATGATGATACATTTATTGCAACTATTGTAGCAACTGATAAATTTAGCAGTGAGCTAATACTGTAAACAAATACAGGGACGTTACTATTAAGTTTAGATGGCAGTAAATAATACAGCGAAGTCTGTAAGTGGTGAAATTATAGCAGTTGGTGGCACAAGCTACTTCAGGAACAACGATTTTATCGCATTAACAGGTTCTGTGTCTTTTGCAAAATGGTCAACAGAATAGAACTGTTATTGTAACTCCAATTAATGATAATGATCTTGTTAGAGAATTCTGAAAACCGTATTGTTACATTAGGTTTCTGGCACCGGTTTACAGTTTAGGAGCCCACTGCAACAAGAACTGCAATACGGTAAATATAGATGATCCCGATACATTTACGGCATCAGTGTGTCAACACTGCTACAGCAAATGAGAGGTCCGGTTGCGAATGGGTTTTGTACGATTAGTTTAGGATCGACTAACACACTGGTTATCACCGTATTGTGTTGACTATACGTTTCAGGTAACAGCGACTTCTGGTTCTTGACATCATAATGTATTAAGCGTTCAGCAGTTTCGATAGCTAACCAACCAAAAGTTCGGCGTGTTGTTACTGTTACACAATGTAATGTATCAACTATAAAGTAATGAAAACGGTCATGTTTAACCACTTGCTGCATGTACGGGTTATACAGTGGGTACACCTAATAATGCTACGTAACTATTATTAGTGATGAGCCAACGTTGCTCGAATCACGCTACTGATGCCACTGCAGCAGAGAGTAATGGTGCTGTAGCCACAGGTGAACTTACGATTAGCCCTTAGTGCGCCAATAAACGGGTAGTTCCAAATGAACGGTTAATTATACAGTTTGTGGAACGGCTCTTACGGTACCGTTATACAGGCAATTAGTCGCCAAATGCGGTTAGTATTGGCAAATGGTGCGCAATCTTGCACTAATTTTACATAAACCCTACGAAACGAATAAATACAAGAAGGCACCGAAACTGTAATTATTACACTAGGTAACTGGAACTGGGTTACGTTTTAGTCGACTCACAGCTACTCATAACGGCTTTACTGTTAATAATAAATGATAACTGCCAAGCTACTTTAACTAATTTCTCTAATGTACAGAATGAAGAGTATCCTCTGGCACATTTTGTTTTTAAATGTTGTATTTGAATTATAGCAGTTGTTGGTGGTACAAAAGTTTCGTATTCATTTTTTGAAGATACAGCATTAGGTGGGGGGAACAGATTATACTGTACTCACTGGCACCTGATTTTTACGGGTACCGGTCATGAAACTAAGACGATTTATGGTGCCTATAAATAATGATGCAGTTTTAGAAAATACAGAAACTTTTAGGTTCAATTTGGGATTGCGACCAATAATGTACAGCTAGTAAATGGAGGTACACGCAATAGGTACAAATAAATGATGATGATAATTGTGTTTTGCTGCACCGGTTTTTTAGATGCATCTTTTCCTCCAATTTATTGTGTGGATTGAACCAATAGTGCTTTTTTTCCCAGCCCACATCTAATTTGATTTCACTACGAGTATTGCTCCTAGCGGTACTGTTTAACTTGAGTAGGGTTTCTACCCGTTAATAACAAAGCTCACATTTGACCGTTCAGAAACTCAAGAATGTTTAGCAACCGGCCTCCTATTATGGCTTTTTCTATGATGCCGGCAAATAATTGTGCGAAGTTGGTAATAGTTGAAAGTTCAAATTGTTCGAATATCATTCTCAGTTGGTTTAGCTATTACCGGTAATGAACGTTGTGGTCCAGGAACAATATTGTTAAGCTGTTACGCCAAGTGATGTGCTTCCTGTTAAATTGGTATACGACAATAGATTCTGTTTACGCCTATAAGCTTTTTGGTGAAACATTTACAACTCCTCCTTAACAGTAACACTACATATTTAATGAGGAGCTACCGAAAACGAATGTACTTCCCAAAGGCAGCCAGTAATTGCTAGAATAGGATTTCAAGCTACTACCGGTACTGCTCAAAATGCTTCTATTTTGTAATATAGCAAACCAACGGCCTTACCAGTTTTAGAATTTGATAACAGGCCTTAAGGGGCTGACCCTGGTGTAAATGGATTTTGTATCAGGTCCTGAAGATGTGAATATAAACCCTACAATGTTTGTTGAGAGGTTGGCTTCAGGAGCTTACTATTTCGATTTACGACTCGGATTCTACAGCACCATGTGTCAACTCTACGATTGATATTATTGTAACAGTGTTAGTGATGTGAATCCCCCAGATATGATAAGACGGACTTTAGGTGGTCAAGAATTGCCTTAGGTTTAAGTACCCTAACAACCAGATACCGACGGTGGATGGATTGAAGATGGTGTTGAAGTTGGTGCTGGATATAAGCCAACCCATTAGATGGGATAATGATGGAATAATAGATGCTTTAGATTTTCAAATACTGATTACGCCCCGATAATGATCGGTGTAAATGACCACAAGATCCGCCAACGATTAACCCATTATTCCCAACCGATTTATGTAGCTGTGATACTGAATGGGGACGGTTTATCAGACTTGGATGAAACAAACCATGGGCTCTGACCCCAGATGATCCTTTTGTGATCCTGTTGCAACGCCAAACTGTGATGATCAATAGATTTAGAAAGTTTTGAATCTGTTTGATAATATAGACGCGCAAATCGGTGATACCGTTATTTTGAAATAATGTCAAACTATATCTGAATAGCCACAGCGCTAGAGCAATTGTTATAGGAGACTTATTAGAATTAGGTTTTGAGTTGTGTCTAAATCCTCTGTCGATTATGATGAAAATTTCCGGAGTAATTTGGGACATAGCAGAACTAGAAGCTGGTTTGTCTGTAGTACTTAACATAACAGTTCTGTTTCTGAGAAGGGCCATATGAAAATACGGCAACCTTATTGAGTCTATAACCATCAGATAACAATCCAGCAAACGATGAATCTACTGTAACTCTTAATACAGAAGTGCCAGAAGGTTTGATCTCAGGTTATCAAGACGGTCGATAATAAATCTCCATCATTGGGAAGAGCAAATTCACTTTACTATTCGTGTAGAAATAATTCTGTAAATGGACGACTAATAGGTAAATAATACCAGATTGATGATATACTTCCCGAAGGGGCAGATGCTGGTTTTATTTACATAAACGATTTTTCCTACCGCAGGAGATTTTAATGAGGCAACGGAAGGTGACTATTGAATCAACTTGAAGTAGGAGAACAAAATGCAGTGTCATAGAGATTACCGTATCAGTGCCAAAAAGAGGGGTCTTTTGTAACTAATAAGCTACATTAGTTAAGTCATCGCCAAAGACAGTAAAATGAGGCAATAATGTAAGTACTGTAGATATAAAAGGTTAGTATAACCAACACCTGCGACCCTGGGTTTTCTTTATAATCAGTTTTCACCGAATGCGATAATACTAATGATGTATAAGAATTATCTTAAGGGACTCAGAAACTCAAATAGATTGAAGGAATAGATGTATAGAAATTGTTATTTATGACCCGATATGGGGATCTAGTTTGAAGGAGCTAATTTAGTTTGCTTCTGATACTCAGCGTACTGTTTGATGTCTGGGATGGAACCTTTAAAGGAAAATGAAGTACCTAAAGGAACTTATTTTTATATTATGAATTAAAATGTTCATTAATAAGAACCTGTGATGTCTTGATAAGGGTTTGATACAGCTTATTAGATAAAATAAATTATGCGATTTATTAACTTTAATAAAATCAAGTTATATCTGTAGCGCTTTTTTTGCTATTTCTCTGTTAAGCGCTTTTAACGCCATTTGGGCAGAAAGAAACGCAGTACACTCAATACATGTAAATATAGGTAAAGTTTTAACCCAGCCTATGTGGTAACGGTAGAAACGCCAGAATTCATGACGTTGGCCTATATAGAGCGCAATGGATAGACATGACTGGTGCGCCACGCACATTTAGAATTTCGGAGCTAACTGCCATTTAAAAATGAACCAAGTAGGGATTCGGAACTATATAAATAAGTGATCATTAGGGCCGTTTTCCTCAAAACGCTAATGCTGATATTTTCTTATTCATATCAGGTAATGGTAACGATGAGGACAAATTGTCTTTTGGTATTGATGCAGGTGGGGTCATATTTAAATGTTGCTTTACAAAGGTACTTTTGAGATCAGGGTGAAAACCTTAATGGTGAAATGCAAGTAAAGTTTTAACCCCACTGTTCGGTGTTCAGGTGCTTTTCCTCTATATTCAAGATAACTGGTAACTAGGGGCTTCAGTGCCGAATTTTTTTTAACTGAAGTGTACTATTAATGACGAAGGTTTTGGGCTTCAATAGTTGAAAGAACAAGCTAAATTCAATTTTAATTGGAGGTTATGTATTTCGACCTTTCAGATAATCTTAAATTAAACCAGCTTTCCTTATATAATTCGCTTAAAGGCTCTCGTTATACGTGAACTTATCTAGTAATTTTTTTAATTTCAGACGTATTTTATCTGCTGGTGTCTTCTTAACCGTATAAGAACGCCTTTTAGCGTTTTGGCCCGGTCTTCAAGTTCAAACTCATCTATTTTGTGGCTTTATTCATATGATATAACACCAATTTACTGGGCAGTTTTAATAATGGGTCACATGGAGATTATTCTTAAATTCTATTTAGGAGAGAAGGAGCCAAATCTACAAAGGATGGTAATGATAAAATGCAAAGGTTAAACCTAAACAAATTGATTCACCTCGAATTCTTTTTAAAGTGCACTATACATGAAGATTTAAAATTAATCATAGTATTTACTAGTTTTTCGTTCCATTGATGGTTTAGCGCAGATAAAAAAATCTAAAGCTGATAATCCTGTATTATAGCTATCAAGTACCAACAAGCAATAACGGAGTATCAGAAGTGAAATGGAAAAAGGAATCGGTAATGAACCAATCAGTTATTAAACTGCAGATTCCTTATTTTAATACAGATAGCTTTGATAATGCCTCGGAACTTTAAATTATAGAAGTGAACAAGAATGATACTATTATGTCGGTTCCAATACGATTTAAAATAAAATGCTTCAAAGTCTATCTAAAACTCAGAGAGGATTAGGGTAAAGACCTTTTTTAAAGGTCCGAAAGCTGAATATGTTTGTCCGCCAAGCTTTTAGAGAACGCAGATTTAATATAGTCTTTTAGAAAATTCCTAAGAAAGTGGATAATAGTAACAATAGTAAATGTGGTATAAATAGTCCGTCAAGGAGATTTTTCTGCCTGTTTTTATAAAAATGGTTTGGTTGTTTAGTATGTAGAATACAAATGCAAAAAAAATATATTGAGCCTTCAGGAGAATACATATTTTAGATTATCTATTTTGGAAATTAAAATGCTAGTAAAATGAATTTGTTTGATGTTGAGGTTTTTGATAAAATACCTGCCACAAAAATTTCATAAGTCGACCCATTTTAATTCGGATAAATTATCAATCTTTTTTTTATATTCTGTCAAACACTGAAGCACGAAATGACTTTAGAATTATGAAAATGGCAAAAATGCATTGGCTATTGTACGTTAACCGATACTCGGAAGATTTCGATTTAATATTAAAAGATTTAAGTACATCTTTTTATTAATCGCATTTTCGATGACAAGTCTGAACGATTGTATTTTGCTGCCAGATTTCGATGACGTTACGGTGTACAGATTTGTATTATGTAATTATACAAACAACGGGCAAATAATGTCTGCGCCTATTAAATTTAGGTCCGTAGAATTGAATTCACAGGAACGAAATGCTCTTTTCATTTTTGATGGGAAGTTTAATATCTTTTCTTCTGACTGTTTTACGGACTAGGGGGAATGGATGTTATAAAATCAATATTATTGGAATTGATTCGTATACCATACTGGTTAATGCTTGGTGGGGTTGTCAATTCAACAATCTGATGATTTTGGTTTTTAATAATTAAGAATGATGTGAATAATAGCTATTCAGGGTAATTTCTCATCTATCGTAAGGAAGGTAAAGGTGGACGATGATCTTTATCGGGTTACATTAAAAGAAACTTACCGGGTTTAAAGACATTTTCTTTAGTGGAAAGGTTGTTGACTTATAGTGAAAAAAAATGGGGTAAGTGGTTCGCGCAAAGTTGAAGGTTTGTTAAATATAAGGGTGAATGTTAAAGGAGGTAAGTTCTACAGCGACAGGTGATTTTAGAAATTGAAATTCCTTGGCAAAACCCAGGTGACTACTACAGGCTTTAAAGGATGGATAATTCCTATTTTTTTTCAACATCCTATTTTCAGAAGAAGGTGGAAGAGATTCAAAGGACTTCTTATAATGGTTGGGCTTTGCTAGGTTAGAGGATTTGGTTTTAGAAGTGAAGGTAAAACTATTTAAAACTTTGATAAATTTTTATTTTGACAAAGGAAAAAGCTATTTTGAATGCGCAAGTAGAAACTGATTGAATAAAGTTGTTGATGCTGTATTGCTTTTCTCTCAATTAAGATTAAAGATTGAAACATATACAGACGTAAGGGGCACGTGATTCGTTATAATAAGAAGCTATCACAAGAATAGATTCTATGTATAAAGATTATTTGTTGAAGAATGGTTTAACCTCTAATAATATTTGTGAGCAATGGTTATGGTGAAGAGAATGATTAAAAACAACTGTACCAAGCTTGGATGCCTATTGTTTAGATTTTTCTTCATAAGCAAAATGAACGTACTTTACTCGCTGGTTGTGAGAGTAATGTGAAATGATTCCTTTTTTAGAAATATTACGATGTAAAAATAATACAGCGAAAAAACACGATAAGGAATAGAATACCTGCTAGGTCAGTATTTTTAAACTTCTTACCAGGGTCAATGAAACTTCGGTCCAAGATCACTACTAGTTAACATTTTTCAATTCATTATACCCAACTATTGGGGCTACAATGAATGAAAGATAAAGTAGCCAACGCTAAACAGCTTACCCATATTTGCGCTAAATGCTGCCAATGACTCTAAAACGTTGATAATGGTTAAAAAGCATTACTCTCAATTACCAAATGCTAATTTGGTGCTGAATATTTTGTTTTCGTTTTATTAATAGAGATACAAATGTCTAGACCCTTACTCTGTTATGGCATCCATGTGCATTAAAACAAGATGTTGAACATTGTTTGCAAATGCAGAAATTGCGGATGAAATGTAATGCCCAGAACCAATATATTAGTAACATAATAAAACCACTTGGGTCGGCAAAAACTTTACTGCATTGTTCTTTAGTTGAATGTTGGTTTTCCGTATAAGGTAAAACACCAACCTAAATATCATAAAAAAAACAGCCTAATATGGTCGTTATGCCATTATCCGATATTAAACTCTTGAAGTTGATTCTTTTAAACTTGGTTTGTCTTGATTTTTTCCATTTTCTATACGCCAAAGACTTTATCCAACTTGAGGCTTCAACCGCTGTAAGGCATCCAGCCCATAACCAATTAAAAAAAGTATACCAACTTCGTTGAAAATAGGTGTTGGTTTGAAAATTTGGAACCATGAGTAAACAGGACTTGATTAAGGACTAATAACCGTTGTGAATCAAGCAATGCGATGAAAGAGAATGCTTAACCACGAATTTTAGACTGATTTCTAAGACTTATAATTTTCCTAAAAATTAGAATAATAACTTATAATTAAAGAATAAACCTAGTGCTACAATAGAAATAGACGTATTGGTGGATGTGAAAGTAGATTAATAAACAATCCCGCAATTACCGGTGTAAAGAGCCTGCTAGAATGGTAAATGTGGTTAGTAGGTGGTAATACCTGCAATATGAACCATAAATACCCTTGCAGCGATGTAGATATCCCCTTCATTAAGGTTTTATTGGTAACGCTTTGTATATCTGTACTCCAAATTCAAAGAATGGATATTTGAGGAATGTTAGCTAGAATTTATAGGTATTACCATAATCCCAGCCATATTGTGCACTGCTTTTCGTAGATAGTACAAACTGGGAAGGTGCCGATTGGCCCAATAACTTGCAAATAACAGTCCAGGTCCTAAATTCTTAATATTATTTTAAGTTTTGACACCTTAATATTGGTTGCACAATAATGTAAATCTATTTAAAGGGTAAGTGGGTCTTGATTATTTTATTTCAATAGTAGCTCCATAAAAATTTTGGCTGGGTGTTTTAATATCATATCAATAAAAACTTTCACATCGTGCAAATATTCTCGAGATGACTTTGAATCCTTGAGAGGTAGATAAAGTCCCTGGCGTTAAACCTATAAGCTTTTAGTCTTTTTGGTTCCGCAATAATTTATAGTTGCTCTCTATTATGAAAACTACTGTGAGATTACACGTAACGTTTGTCAGCTCCAAATATAAATTTGCCCGCACCATAGAAGTCTAATGTTCTAAAACCTGCATAGTCCCCCTAAAAAAATCACCTCTTCTGGGATTCCTGCTTTATTAAATCTTTTTTGATCGTATTTGGTTTCATTGTAATAAATGCTACATATTCACCACCTCACTAAAATAAATTTGATTTTGCCAGCTTTATATAACGCTACTGTTGCATCTATATGCGATATGGTGTAGTATGGATTTGAAGAACCGTTTTAGATTTCTATTAGAAGGTCCCTAATACAAGTCCTACTCTATTGGGTGGTATAGTTTAATCGTCAGAATACGTTTTTTGTCTTTCAGTTGGTGCTTGATAATAAATTGCGACCAAAAATAATTAGTAGAGCTACTAGACATAAACGCACCTAAAAATTTTAAACTAATTTTTTCTTAGCATGTAAAAAAAAGTCAGTTTTATAAACGGTAGAAATACGCGAATACTTTAAAGTTTTCTATTGATTTACAAAAGTCACGGGTTTAATCTTAAGAAATAGATTAAAATAAAAAACCCTTGAAAATCAAAGATTAACAAGGGTTTTTGGTACTCGAGGCGGGACTGACCGCATCGCCCCAAAGAGGCAACAGGATTTTAAGTTCACTCTATTTGAACTCAAATATGGGTGCTATATGGTCTTATAATTCAGTTGATTACGTAAAATTATATATTTTTGAAATCAATAAAATAGTGACATAAAACCATCATTTGTTGTAACCTATGTTGTACCTAGAGGCTATCTTTTGGTTTAAAATATCATAGCAATGGCATCCAGTATAAAGATAAACACTTCGCACAGAAAAGCAAATACCGAGGGACAGTTTTCCTTAGGTGCTTCGTATTACTAAAAGATAACGACACTTCAACCCTTATCTCTTACAGGACATATTTAGAAATTAAATATTGAGAATGAAGGGCGAAGTAGGCTGTTCGCAAATCACATCCCATATGCAGTAAAGATTTAAAGTATCTACTGCAGCAAACTATCCGAAGCGAACAAATCCTTCTCGACCTTACTTCTAATCAAAAGGATTAATTCTTCTCAAGCATTAAAAAAAAATTACTGCGCCCATCACAAGGTCACATTCCGAACAGATTGCTGATGATTTATCTGAATGAATTATAAATGCAAAAGAGAAGATCAATTTCGTTTATATTACCGACAAAGTCGCGCCTTGGTCAATTTTGAAGCACTTTGCTCAACAACAATATTTGTCCAATTCAAGAAATTGGAACGAAATCCCTTTTCTCAACGCTTTAACATGAGTTATTTTGGAAAGGAGAAAAAAAGCCTTCTCGCGTAGTGGATCACACATTGATTGTGATAACTGGGCGCACCCTTTATAATCGCGCGATTAAGCACGGCCATTGTTGGTCGCGAACATTACCCCTTTGGGTAAAGACAAAATACGAATTAAGTTTCCCCCGAATCTGAAAAAGTTGGTCTCACTAAGAGGAGATACAGGCCAAGTTGGAAGTCATTAAGTAATCTTTCAAAATCAAGAAACCCATGTGCCATGTTTGGCTTTTTAAGTTTTTATTTGGCAGGGATGAGGTAGGTGATAGTGATTTAATATTAGATGGTCAGATATCTATGATGGTCCGCTACATTATCGAATGAATAAGAATGCAAAGCTTCTATCTTTGAAGCTTCCTGAAAAGGGTCATTATCCATTCTTAGAGATTATAATAGCGATAAAAAAAGCGATGATGATTTTTTATCTTCCTGAAATAAAATTGAGAAAAGCAACATTTTCAAATGTGCGCATGATGTGTTGGCAAAAAAAAACGGCAACTAAAAAGATGTCAACAAATATCTATACAGAAATTGCTGACAAAGCAGCAATTGATAAAAACTGACGATGCATATTGCCCGCAAGTTTTTTGGTAATATCGCAGGTGCATGTAATTCACTTAAATGTTGCAATAAGCTTATCGTCATTCGTTCCCATCACCCACCAGCAACACTATCAGGCAATTTTATGCACCAAGATACGATTGATGCCCTTGATTAAGGTGATTAATTTTAACTCTAATTTCCGGCCAAATTAAAATGAAAGGTTAGAGCGGGAAACATGATCATTATGGTGTGGAATTGCCAAATAATAAAAGTAGACGACATTTTACGGCAGCTCTTTTTATTTATCGCAATTGCATTTTAACCTGGTTGGAGTTTAGGTAATCAAAGTGCGGAATGCTCTTTCTTTTCTGTTATACCATACTTTATGTTAATCGAAATATCTCAATTTTGCCTGTGCGCTGGTCCCGTGAAATTTACTGTGGTATACCTTTCCACTTTAAGGTCTTAAGAAGCTTTCTGCTAACGTGCATGTCCCGAACAATTTCCCTTTCTAACTCATACTCTGGCAATAAACCGGCAAACCCTTGAAGCATCTACGGGAACTCGTTTACTGGCGTATTGGATTTCCCTAATCAACTAGAAAAAATGAGCTCACTCTCCACGGGTCTATTCTTTATGGCATTTCCCATGCATTCAGACTGTTGAACTGGCACTCATCTGCTATCCATGCTCCAGCCAATGATCTTCGGTCGCGCCAGATCATGACACAGTTGGTAAAGCAGCCTTCCCCGGTTCTGAGTTATAGGTAATGTCACTTACCAATTTTTTCCCGTTTCCAGTAGTGCTAAAATCCCTCGACAAGCAAGTTTGGATTTACGGATAAAAGGTGGTTGGAATTCCGGGTACCCCTATATTTCCCTCCCATAATGCTCTTGATGCCCGTTTTTGCCACACATCCTGGCTATACGTGGACGCGATACTTTATGCCATTGGCATTCAGTTTCTTGGTGAATGGGTGGGCTGCGTAGATGCCCCTTGCTCATCGCAATGCACTGCTTTAGCCTTTCCAACGGTTCGGCATCTTGTTTGTAGCCAGAAGCCTACGCGGATTTTGGCCCACTTTGTAATAGGAACGTGCTTGCTCCGCCCAAAAAATGACGACTCTTTTTCTACGGGCGTAAATCGATTAATGGTGCAGCTATAAATTCTTATAATCCCGTCTTCCTGTGGAAAGATCCTACCGCCTTTTTTGGATATCACGTTCCGAGTTCCGCATTTTTTTTCAATGCTTTCTTCAATTCCTGATCTCCATCTGTTCCTCCTAAGACCGGCAACAATCCATCATTGATTTTGCCATCGTTTAATTGGGATCGTTTACGCACGCCATCTTGTCTTAAATCGGGAAGCATCTAATGCCCAAGTTCTTCAAGCGCATCCTTTACGAACCTTTCAATCTAGAAAGCACTCCGGCCATTCCTTTGAACTAGTTATCAAATACTCTATGTTTCATATAGGTCAATTTTAAATTATAGTTTAATCTGCTCTATAAAATGTCTCTAACCCAAAGGTAGCAACTCAGTATGCCCGTGAACGCTCCAACGCCTGGATGGACCGCTTACCGTCGCTTTGCCTCAACAGATTTCCGAGTCCAACGGTAGAGAGCCGGAAAGTTGTTCAATCTATGCTTGCTTATCTGTTATAGCGCTAAAATAAAAAAAATTTTTTCAGAAAGAAAAGAGGGGAATAAGTTTTAAACCAGTTTTCTATTTTTGGACTTACTACCGGTATATAGAATCAAAAAAGACAAATGATACCTTAAAGAGTTGGCAATCTTTAGTGTATAAAAAAAAGAATTGACCTTCCAGCATGGCAAAGCATACTTTTTTGGCAACCAAGTAATTTATCAATGGAGTTTCCAATAGAGTCGTCAGTAAAAATTTTAGGTGTCATAAATCCTATAAAAAACTACGCAGCATTTAATGCGAAAATTCTAGACGCATAAACTTCGGAGACATGCAAACCTTCAGGTTTACGAACTTGAAAACGAAAAGCAAATTAAAGTCGATCATAAATGGGGACTTAGAGCAAAAGATAACTTACCGTAAAATTTTTAATCTCGTCATTTGGCTTTACATTCCCCGTGGGCGTACGTAGTTATTTTTAAGAGAAATTTTTGAAAAACGGATGGGTTTTCGAATCATCAAAAAGACATAATTCCTCTAATCGCCTCGCGGGCTGCGCCGAGGATTTATTTACTTTTTTCAATATTATTTAAGAAAGGCAAGCGAAAATTTAAGAAAGCACTACTCCTTTCTTCCTCACTTTCCAATCCAGAATCCATCCCCATCGTCCTCTCCACGAATTCCTTTTGCAGAGTATAAAGGCGCTAGACCTGATCCCATTCATCATCTGCCCGTTCATTGGTAAAGTTTACATTTTTTAAATCGAATTTTGAATAATCTGTCCCGAAATGCCTTTCGCTCATTCCCACGCCATTGGTCCGATACGGTGATTCGATGTAAGTTTTTGCTCGTTGATGTATGAATATTCTATTTTTGCATTTCGGGCCAGTGAATTTAATACGCGTTGGATATGAGATTGCCGCATGGACTGTTTTTAACATATTTCATCGCAACTAATTTTACTTCGGTTCCTGAAGATCGATCACTATTCAAATGATTGTTCTTGTTTCTGCAGTCGGATTTCAACAGGTCGAATTTTCTATAAGCATCGGTCCTAAATTTAATGTGAACCGGGTTAAATCTAATTTTACCTGTTTTGTGATTGTGCCCATAACAACAGTAATCCAACAGGACAATTACTTTTTGCCCCGTTGTTTTATCATTTCCTATGAAACTTTCACTTTCTTGCTTATCCTGCTTTTTCCGTAGAATCCCAATTATTAGGTGGAAAAGGCTATTATACTAATAAAAAGGGCTTCTCAGGTCCATCGGGCGATTCTCGAGAACATAGTTTTGTCCTTGGTACTATTGAGTTTCCTTAATTGGATTCGTTTCTCTTCTGCACTTTTTCTTTTGCAACTATCAGTGTCCGATTGAAGGGCGGACCGCAAAGATTTGCTATGATCAACTCCTTGCCGCCGAATTTTTCGTTTTCTTCCCTTGCTTGCGCAAATTTAATTTTAGAGATGATCAGTTCCGCGCCCGTTTTTGCCTTCTCTTCCTTTTGAAACAAGTTGATTTTAGAAATGATCAATTCCTGCAGCAAACGTTTTTCCCGTTCTTCGATTTGATGTTCAATCTCTATGTTGGCAATCTTTAATTTCGTCCGAGCGTTTTTTCTTTTCCCCCTGCCTGGGTGTTCAAGTTCAATATTGGCATGACCAAATTTCTGCCGCGTTTCTCCCTTTCCCGTTTTGATGTTTGAGCTCAAATATTTTGCTATTTAAGTTGCCGCACGTTTTTTTCTTTTTCCAGAACCGCTTTGAATGGTTCAAGTTCAATAATTCGGCAGAGTCTTTAGTAGGGATCTGCTTTGCACCTTTTTTTCCTTTCTCAGCTTTGGTGGATAAATTCAAACGAAGGGTTTCTAATTTTGGATTTTTGTGGAAAGTTCAGCTAACCCCTGTTTTTCTAGTTTCTTTATATGTTGGTCTGTCGCTCATTCAATGCATTTAATTTTACATTCCTATGTAAAAATGAATATAAACCCAATTTAAAAAATACGTTTGCTGGGATACCCCTTTTTAATTATAAAACAACGGCCTATAAAATTCTTAGACTGAATGGCTCAAACTCATGCTTTTTTATAAACCATTTGTTTTTTAATTAATGGTCCTTAATATTTCCAGTCTGAAAATCAACCGCCACAAGTTAATAAGTCAAATGTTCCAATCTCATTTTTCAATGGTCTCGAATAGTGGTCCCATTGTTGAGTTTTTTTTATCATGGAAATTAATCAAGAGAATTTTTTGCCGGGTAACCCATAATAAATGCAACAAATCGATCCTAAATTTAAGGACTAGTGTTCAT
>Ga0163217_1108284_pt1 | contig 17994 bp, 21 predicted proteins | sample SynspAceP_FD_185933 | JGI IMG/M metagenome (GOLD analysis project Ga0163217, IMG submission 185933) | Saline lake microbial communities from Ace Lake in Antarctica - Synechococcus sp. Ace-P (PacBio error correction) | ecosystem: Environmental > Aquatic > Non-marine Saline and Alkaline > Saline ...
TTGCTGGATGCGCCAGAGCTCGAGTAGACTCTAAAGACTCCTCGGCCCCAAGGGGAAAAAAAAAACCCAATGTTTTTTGGGGGCCTTTTTTTTTTTTTTTTTTCGGGGGTATGTTTCACCCAGAACAAATCCATGGGTTTTAGCCGGATTACGACCCGCTCCCGTCTCCCTGATTTTTTGCCCGAATCAAGGCGGTTCGGAGGCAGGGTCGGTTTTTTTAAACGGGCAAGGGGTTTCGTTTTACCATCCCCGCAAAGAAGAGCGGTCAATTGCCGTCGAAGCGTGGGGCTTCGGCCTCGCTGGCGGGCAGTAGGCCTAACGGCTAATTCGCAGCCTATCGTCCCGACACACTGAACTTTCGGCATTGATGCGCTGTCCGCCGATTTGGGCACCGGGATCAGAGCGCAACGATCATCTGGGGCGGCCCGCCGCTAGACAGACCACGCGACGACGGCAGGGGTCACACCCATTACGGCTGGTGTGTGTGTGTCTCGGTCATACGCTGATCGTTCGGTCCCTACAGGCGCGGGCAAGTCCGTTTGGTCTCGCTGTGGCGCCTTTACCGTTTTCCTGCGTTTACCGAAAGATCGCAAGTGCTTCCTCCTTGACAAGGGCCGCAGCGCCAAAGTCGCGACACTTGGAAATAGACGGCGCAGCATTGAACTCGGGGCCGAGGCGGGCTTTGTTTCCAGCCGCTGAAGAGCTATTGATGCGGCTGCGAGTGGCGTGGGCCGAAGGCTGGGTGCTGGACTGCTGCGTCATGAGGGCGTTTGAGGTCACGCCGGAGGTCAACCAAACGGTCCTGGACGCGCTGAACCTCTCTCGCCTCCGCTCTGTGCAGGGCGAACACTGACGGGCTCAAGGCCGTTGTTGCTCTCCACCCTGCGTCAGGCGATAAACCTTTGCACCCTTGAATGGTCGCGGTCCGTTTCTTGAGCTGACCGGATAAGTCTGAATAGTTCCGACTGGGGCTTCGAATGAGCGCTGTGCACAAAGGCGCTGGTCCTTTGCCGTATCTGACCTATCGTTTCGACTGGAGGCTCGTTTGCCGGACGGCCAGCTGTTGGTTCTTGATGAGCTGGGTCTTTTTCTTGCGATCCCCGTCTTGCGAGGTATCGCGAATGGCTCAAGTGTGCGTAAGAAAATGTCTCCCGTTAATCCTTCGCAACCCAATCGCTGTCCCGATGTCCACTCGTCATTGGCCTGCTCATCGAGAGCTCCATGCGCATTTTCTGCTAATGGCGGCGCGACGAGCCGCAGCAATGGGAGGCTTATCGGCGCTTTCGGCTCAATGACCGGAGGTCCAGCTCATCGCTCTGGCGACGCCAAGGAGATTATTATTTTCAGAAGCCGGGCCGGTGACGTTTGTTTGATTTTGACGCTCGGCCGGTCGCGCTGGCGTTGGTGGGCCGTCGTGGTCGATGCGCTCAACGGCAGCCGAGCGCATTCGCGACAACCGTCTTAGAATCAGACTCGAACTTCGCAGAGGCTTGCTTGCGCGGTCAGCCCTTGAGTGGGCGCCAATCTGCTGCTCCCATTCCACTTCGCGTCCACACCTTCAGAAAGGAGCCCGTCTAATGTTTTTCGTGCCTCAAACCTCTCCGTCACCTCCTTTGTGTCAGCCGCCATGCTGGCCCCTTCGTCTTTGCCGTCCCGGCGCACGGCATCTTCGGCTTGGCGACATTGGTGCTCGAAATCGTCCAATCTCGCTCAGAATGTGATGAAGCAAACTCCGACCTTGCAGCAGGTTCAATAACAGATCCGGATGCTCAGACCAAGCCGCGGCATCTGATCGAAGGGGTCTTTATGTCGGTGACGACCTGACCGCGGACACTGGTGCAATCTCCCGGCTCACAATGAGGCGAGGGGGCTGACTTAGTAATCGAATATATGAGCAGGCTTTCAGTCACCATTTCGGGATGCCTTGCCGATTGGTGACGACCAAGTCGCCCAATCGCGGACAGCGCAACGCGAGCTAGCGGGACGCTTACGTGACACGGTCATAGATGCAGCGCAGATGTCCAGACCGTGGCAGAGGAATCGCGCATCAGAGACACTGTCAGAGCCGTCGCATCCGCGCCGGGCGATCTTCGCCACGCAAGGCGGGCAATCAGATTCGGCGCTCTCAGCAACAGTCATGCAGATGCAAGAGCTCATGGCGGCCCAGTTTCCGCGCCGGAGGCGACGGACCGGTCGCGCACGTCTAAACAAGGAAGAGCCGCGCGCCGTTCATGACGCCTTCATGTGCGCGAAAACAAGGATGGGCGGTAAGCAATGATTACCGATTTGCAAGCTCTCTCCAACAGACAATGGTCGTCATCGACGTTTTGTCGAAACTATTCTCAGCTATATTGATTCGTGCTTCGGCTGCTCGGCAGTGAGGTCGACCTTCCTCGTCTCCCTTGATTGTGATCGATTTGGTGGCTGGCAGGCGGTCTTCTGGGCGATGAATGCGGACGGGACATTCATGGGTCCGATTTATCAAAGAAGGTGCTCTTATATTGGGCGCTTCGCCTATATCATCGGCAACTTCAGCCTTTTTGTCCGGCATTGTCTTTGATCAGCTTACGGGCTGGGCCTGACGGCCACAGGCACATCTCTACAGCAGACGAATCTGTTCCGTCCAGGCCTTTTAAATTGAGCACGGTTTAGATGCGGGTCAGCCATTCTCCGCACCGCCTTCCGGGTCCCATCGATTTCCTTCTCAATATCGTTCTGATCGCGTGCTTTTCTGGCTGGCTGATCACGTTTCCGCCTTCTTATTTTCGCATCCAGCTTTTGTGACCACATCGAGTTCAAGCTCACCACACTGTCTGGTTTTGTGCTCGTGCCGTTTGCGTCGTGGAAAAGACTCCTTTCTCGCTGAGCGTGTGCTGGGCATATTGTTCATCGGCAATCAAAGATGATGGTGCTAGAGAGGCAATCGGGACGCCTTGTTTTGGTGAGAGTCACCGCGGTTCAAGGGGCGAGTGACGCTTGAGGAGCGGGCAGTGGTCAATCCTCGCCAGTCTGGGCGCTCTTTGCGCTCGCCTTGTTTCGGTCCGGTATTGCGACAGGGCTTGTCTCTGGCGCGCCGTCAGCTGTGCGCGGGCCGCAGGATTGGGCGATGGCGGGGTTGGTGCGGCAGGCGTCGCGGAGCCGCAACGGCGTAGGCGCGACGGACTTTGGGCGGGAATGCTGTCGGCGCGGTTTAAATCGGCGCGGCTAATGAGCGGCGGCGCGGCAGAGGCCTGTTTTACGTGGGAAGGCGGCGTTCGGGGCGTGTGGTGCCAAGGGCACGCAGCGGCTGTCTGCCGTGGCGCAAGCGGAGCCAGGCTCCATCGCCATGCAGCAAAGGCGGGAACGCAAGGCAGTGGGTCTTCAAATCTCCACAGCCCTCCGGCGCGCGCGCGAGTCACCGGGACAGCGGTTCGATTCAGCAATCCATCATGTCCCACCAGGGAGAGTCCGAGCCACGGGCAGCGTGCACGCGCCGACTGGAAGAAAGCGCGAGCGTCCACGTCCAGTCCCCCGAGCGAGCTCCCGAGCGCCTTGCACGCCGCACTCGCCCGCGCCCTCTGAAATCCGGAGAAAAGCGGCGGCGTGCACCAGCGGGCCTGGGTCCAAACTTCGCATAACTTGAAAACTAGGCTCCAGCGCGACAGAGGAAAGGAGACACAATCATTAGGAAATCTGGACGCCGCTCAAGATCGTGGACGGTGCTTGTCACGAGATAGCGGGAAAACGCTGACACAGCAGCAGCAGGAGCACGTCTCGCTGAAGTCTCGGTGGATGATGCCGGACCGGCATCTGGTCCGGCGGCAGGTTCTACGAGGACGAAGGACGTGACACGGATGCCACCTCTGCTGACCCGTCTGCAATGTTGCTGTGCCCTCCGGGCAGATGTGCTGGGCGGCGTACGTGTGGGCTCGACCACAAAGCTTGTCAACGCCCCCTCTATTTTGTTCGTTGAGCCATGCGACTATACGATAGTGCGTGTAGCGGGGTGACCCCGCACTAGGCAGCTGAATGTGCGCGGACACGCTCGAGGGCAGACTCGCGCACTCAGCACGCGACTGTTCATTCGTAATGTCGGTCCGTGGGTCTGCACTGGTTGATCCGCCGGGCCGCTCGGAGGTAGGCTCGCGGCCGCACGACAGGCCCTGGTGAGCTATGATGCTTGCTGGGCGCAGATATGAAGTCGAAGGCGCTGGCGCACCCGTGTTGGCGGCGGCTGGTCTGGATGTGCGCGCGGCGCACTGGGCATCCAGTGATTGCCGACTCAGGCTCATGCGCCTGCAGGCCCGGCGGAGCTGGCTCGAGATCGCCGAGGAATGCGGATCCGGCACCTGCTCGCGCCTCCACGCACTCGGTTCCAGTATCCGATCACTTCGGGCCGGTCGAGCCGAGAAGCCCGTCGGACTTGATATAGAAGGGTGGTCGCCTAGGCCGCGAGAGAAAACTCAACGGCGTTTTCGTCTCTCGGGCGGCGGCAGCAGATAAGGTTTCCCGCAGGATCATACTCGGTGCGCCCTGGACCTGCACAAGGATCGAGTTGTCAGCGCCCGTCACGGTGCATGAGCACGCGCTGACGCTGACTGCGCGCCAAATCCACACCTATCGGTCCTCCACCGTGAGGAGCCCACGCAATGGGTGCGGATAGCGTCTGCACACATACTGGAACGCACCTCCCATGAGTCTTTGTTTCCAGCTGACGGCTGCTCCTGTGCTACGTCATCAGCACTAGAAGCACGGCTGCCGGGCTCCACTCTGGTCCCAAGCACGCGTTGCGCTGGAGTTCTTTAGTTAGGAGCTGAGGCCCACGGTCTGCGCCCGCCACGCCCGTTATGCCAGATTAGTAAGCCGTTTCAGATTGCAAGAGTCCGGACATATCGCTCGAGCTCGAGCCGCGTACCGCCGTTTTACCCGTTGCGAGGCATGGTTGAGACCTGGTCGAGCCGCGCTTGGCATGCGTCCTCACAGGGGGTTCGCCGGCCTTCTTGTTAACGCCGCATGGAATAATCGACGGCGCCAGCGCCGGAGCACAAGTCGGCCCCTAACAGAAGCCCGCGGGCGCGTAACTTGTAATGCTGCGTAGATCCAAGTCGCTGCGATCGGGCGCGCCGGCAGCCGCACTCTAAGGTCAAATGCCTACAAGCGCCTCAGATGGTCACGCACCGTGAACAGGTGCGGACGCGTGTAGCAACCGCGGGAGATAGCTGAACGAGTTCCTCCGGAGCTGATACCAGGCGGCTGGAATCCTGTGGCGCACACGTTTTCAGGCGACGGGCGAAGAGATTCGAAAGGGTGCGATTGTTTCCGTTGAGACTGTACGAGAGCTCGATATCTGCCACCCAGGATGCTGTCATGCGGGACGTCGCGACGAGCATGAGTCTGAGGCTGCACCTCATTTCTGGGGACCTGTGGTATGTGTGGTGCCGTGTTCCTTGGGCTCTGCGAGCTGGACGAGAGCTCAATATCGAAGCGCTCGTGCGAAGACGTCTGATCAGGGCTAGGATGGCGAATTACACGCAGGTCACGTGCTGCTGAGTTTGTCCATCGAAGGTCGTTCCTGTACGGGTCGCTCGCCCGGGCGTCGTTCGACTTGAAGCGGGCCTAGTCGGAACCTAGGGTGTCGGTGCTCACTGGCGCGGGATGCACTTGGAGACCGGCTGCATGCGCTTGAGCGGGGCCGTGCGAGTAGCGAATATATCGCATCGCGGTGACTCTGCCCATCGGCGCACGGTGTGCGCGTGCTGCAATAGGTGGAACGGGCACTGCGCTGGGCGCTCTGTATATCATGTGTGTCAGTTGCTACAGGCCCCGGCAGAGGGAGCGGTAGGCGTCTGTGACTATGGAGACCAGTTCAAAGGCGCGCCTCATGTTAGATGGAGCAGAGGGAGATCGGCGGAGAGAGTTTGAGGCAGCCAGGATCGACGATGATGTGCACGTGGCGTCGAGCGCACCGAATCCACGTGCGGAGTTTGAGAGAAAGACGTCTAGGTACCGCAGAGTAATCTGACATACGGTGCGTACATCGCGGCGACAGAGAGTCAGGTCGAAAAGAGCGGCTGCTCCATAGGAAAGAGAGCTCCGGGCGAACCGCTTCAGTGGCCACGCTAGAGACCGAGAACAGCGTAGGTTCCCTTGCGGCGGCCGTGCTGTGCGATCAGCGCGACGCTTCTGCGCGAGTAACCACACCCGCCAAGGCCCGCCAGTGCGAGCATGGCTGGTCATCAAGCGCCGTATGTTCCCCTGCCAGGAGTATGAGAGGGCGAGCGTTGCAGCGTCTCGGACGCACCACGCTTCGAGGCAGACGGGGTGGTGATGGCAAGGTTGGCAAAAGGCGCTTGGAGCCACCAGACAGGTCGGACAGAAACAGCGCAGCGCGCAGCAGCCAGAGAGTTGCGTCGCTTCCCGCAGCCGCTCGGCAGCACGCGACACCACTCCCGAGTGGGCAGAAGCGACAGAAAGGTTCCGAGAAACTGCATCACGGGCCGCTGCGATGAATGACGGAAGACGAATTAGCAAGGCGAAATGCCCAACCCCAGCCAGCCAACAGGGTTGAGGGAGGAGGTGGCATCTAGTGTGTGGGCGAGGCCGTCTGAGGTTTTAATTAGGTGCTTGTTCGTGTGCCGTGCCTCGAGGTAACCTAGGCGGAGAACCGCTCCGGTTTAAGCAGGTCGTGGCTAGGCGAGTTTGTCCGGCTTGCTCCGGCGCTGCACGCAGCTCGCCGCCCTACTGCACTGCAGCACGGCCGCCGCCTGGGATGCGGTTGTTAGTTGGTAGGCTACGGGCGTTGTAGGCCCTGTGAGCGCGAAAAGACGCGAGCACGATTCACATCACCGGCGGCTGTCGCAGGGCGATGTCTGTGAGAAGACTAACATGCCGGGAAGTTCGCGATGCTTGGCCACCAGGTGGACGGTTGTCGCTGGCAGGCGGTTGGGCTGGTCCCAGAACAGCGTGTAGCCGCGATTGATAGGTTGATCGCCGGGGTTGTCCGCGTTCATAAGATGCGAGTCCACCCGAAGAGAAGGTGCGCAGGCCGGGATCTCTTTTGCGACTGCCGAGGCTATAACAGGGTGAGACCACTGTCGCCACAGAGTGAAGCGAGCCATTGGCTTCTCTATCTCTCAGAGCACGGCGGGGCAAGGGCTAAGCCGTCGCTCACTGCAGGCGGCAATTCACTGGACTCAGCCACGCCGCTGGCACCCCAGGGCCTTGATATCGAACGGCGGTCATCAACGGAGACATAACGAAGTAACCGGAGCCTCCGCCCAACAGTTGGGAGATCACTGATATCGCGGATGGCCCAAGTGCGGAACGCGAGGGCCGAGGGCCTCAGCCATCACGCCGGGCGAGATCGTGGTGGGGCTTGGAGTCGAAGAATCTGGGAGCCAAATGTGGGCGTGAAGCCCTTCGAAGGAGAGGCGGCAGGCCTGCAGGCCGAGCCAGATGTTGCAGCACGGCCTCGATCGAGCTGGTCGGGATCAAAAGCGAAACTTTGCTGTCGAGGTGCGGGTGTCTCGTGAATGTAACTGGGCGTGGGTGTGGCACAGCCTTCGAATTCCTCGCGCGTGAAAACGCCAACCCATTCAAGCCGGCGGTTCTATGTCTGTGTGTCTGTCCGGAGACTCGCCAATGCGCTCCAAGGTCGAGCAGTTGTCGACCACACGGTCACCCAAATCTCGCAGCCTGCCAGTTCCAGCTCTTCGCTCGACTTGGTTATTGGCCAAGAGACGATCCGAAATCGGCGCTGGCATACCGCCACGCACAGGGCAGATAAGCAGTTCGCCGCCTGAAACGGCGTCAAGGTCCAGGCCTTCCGCGGCCACTCAGAGCACCTGACGTACACTAGACTCTCGCCCTGATAAGGCGTATTGGAGGCTATAAGAGAGGCCGCGCTAGGGAAGGTCGCGGGTAATGGAGGGCCCAGGGCGTTGCGAATAAGTGTCGCGCGGCCCAGTCTGGCGCGGTAGGCGCTCTCTCAGATCGGAGTCACATAGACGCCGAGGGTGTGCCGTAGGCGGCGTTCGCACACTCGGCTGCAAGCGCCACAAAGCCGCCAAGGCATCCAGCCCGCCGAGCGCAACAATCCGCGCGCTGAGGGGGCGAAGAGTTGCGGTTTGGTGGCTGTAGCGTGGTCCTGATTAGCCTCCAGCTGCTGGGCTGCAGACGGCTCGGCGCGGCGGCAACGATCGAGGCTGAGCAAAGTTGAAGGAGGTCTTGTGATTGGCCTAGACCTGGGCTTTCAATTGAAGGACCGTCGGCGCACTCTGCCTGAACCTGGGTAGCGCAGCCCTGGCCCGAGGCACTCACAAACCACGATCTCCAGGGATCGTAGCGCACATGTCGAGATTGTTTGGCACCGGCGCACGTGAGAGTCGAGATACGTCTCACTCTCGAAGTTAAGTGAGCTGCCTGAACGCGAGAATCGACCTGGGCCCCGTGGGGCTCGGATGGCAGGACACAGCGCTTGTGGCAATCGCAGGAAGAGCGGCTGGAGTGATGCTTCGATGAAGCTGCACACATGCTACGGCTGGGGGCAGTTGATTCCTTCGCAGGTAGAGCAGCGGGCGGGCGCCTGGGCGAGAACGGCGGTTTCTATTGATTGGGCCAGCTTAGGCTCGCTGGAAAGGACAGGCAGTGAGCAGCGGACCGTGCCACCGCTGGGAGGTTAGCGGTAGGCAATCGGGGCGCCTGAGGCCCTGTACGGGCACGCTGGGCTTTTGCCACCCCAGGGATCGGCGCATGTCCGACTGTTACTACCGCAGGCACGGCGAAGACGCTCTGATCCCAATGGCTCATCTGGAAAGCCAGGGATTGAAGCCAGCGGCCTGGCGCAGAGCGCACATAACACTAAGAGAGCCAGAGAGAGCCGGTATGAAAACATAAGAGTAGAGACGATTGTTCAAAGTGCACGAAGGATGCAGACGATGGAAGCTCTCTCTGTGATCGTAGCGCCACGTAAGACTCGCACTCGGCGTATATGGACTCTGAGCAAGATTTCGAAGGGCAAGATGTCGATCATCTAGGAGAGAATCCTCGTGTAATCCTGAGAGTTGACGGTATGGTAAGGCGAGAACAGCGCAGCAGCGGTTAAAGTTACTGCCGGTGCCACTTTGGCGATTCTTGCCGAAATCCCGCAGCTGTGTCAGAGGTCGACGCGCTTGAACCCCTGAAAAGTAGTATGTTAGTGACATTGTCACAAGGTCGCGCTCTCTCTGCAGAGAGAGCGAAGAGATATATACTAGGAGTCGATCGATTAGATAGTTCGCGCACGAGTGAAGAGAACATGCCTAGAGTTCATCATGTTTGCGCCCAGGGTAAGAGGCTGCGCCGTCTCGTGTGGCTTAGAAAGAGAGAGAGATATATGTCGTGGCAAAGAAGTAGTATATCATTTACCGCTTATAGTATATGCGTGCGAAGTCGAGCTGAGTGTGGGCGCTGCCAGAGTTTTTGAGAGAACAATCTTGTATCTGCATGGATCTCGTGGTTATATAGATCACGCACTCTGTAGGGCCGCGCGCCGAGCCTGGATGATATAGTATATGCATAGAGGCAAGAGGGGCTCCGGTCTTGTGTGCCGTCGAGAGAGTCACCTCTTTACGGGGCATATAGGCGAGGTCGTGGAGGAATCTCTCAGCTCCCGAGAATATGTCTTTGGGTGCACAGAACACTCGGCACCTGAGCACCTTCTGCTTGGTTCTGGATTCAGTGAAGGCGAAAGGCGCCTCAGAGCACGGTGTGGCTTTGTAAAAGCCTTGGCGCACTGCACTTCTCTAGAAAGTGCGCACCGCAGTGGAGTATCTGTGTATGCCAGTTCTGTATAACCGCCCGAATGTGCAGGCAGTGCCTAGGCGCCAGCAAGCGCTCGACCCAAATCTCCAGACCTCGATGATAGAGACAGCAAACCTCACGGCCAGTTGGGCGGCGCTAGCTAAGGCAACCTTGATACACGTGGTGTGTATCTGCCACCTATGACGATGTGGATCGGGTCATTCAGATCCTGGGTCGGCGCAGCCAAAACAAACCCGTGCTGATCGCGAAGCCTGGCGTCGGCAAAACCGCCATGCGGCCGAAGGCCTGGCTCAGCGAATCACGGTCGGCTGAGAATCGTCCCCGAGAACATCCTCGGAGAGGACAATAGCGTACTCTATCTGAGAATCGGCCTGATAGTGGTGCCGAGAAACCGGAAATAAGCCGACGTTGCAATAGTCGGACGGGCGGTGAATTTGAGGAACGCAACAAGAAGATCATTGGAGAGCGTAGCGCCGAGGGCTACGATCGAGGTTCAGCAACACGCCTCTGATGCGCTGCTGAGCCGTCGGCAGTATGGCCATCGATGCCCGCAACATTCTAAGCCGTTGCTGCTGGCCCGGGGCGAATTAGCAGTGCAATCGGTGCCACACCCAGAGACGAAATACCGCAAACACTTGGAGCGGGATGCCGGCCCTTGAAGCGCGCCGCTTTCAGCCGGTGATGGTGGGGTGAGCCGTCCGTCCCGTCGACACCATTGAGGATTCTCGGGGCCTGGCGAAGCGTTATGAAGCCGCACCACCGCCTGAGAGATTCAGCGATGAGGCTTGGTGGCCGCAGGCCCCCTTGGCGATCTGGCACTCACCACTCACACGACGATACGCTACTCTGCTTAGTATTGCAAACTTCGATCTGAGATTTGGTGATGAAAGCCGGCAGCGCGTGCGCCTGATGAATTCCAAGCCTGCCTCCAGCCCCAAGGAGTGTTGGGATAAGCACAGCTCAGGGGCCGTGCAGAAGGAAAAAAGAGAATTCTGTTGCCGAACGGAATTACGGCCAAGCCGGTGAACTGCGGTGACAAAGAAGTGGAGTTTGCGCGAGCAGATTCGCCTCATCTCGCAGACCCGCCGCGAAGGAAGAGCCCTCCGCAACGGAGGCAACCACCGACGTCGGACCCTGCCGTCGCGGTGCCCGAAAAACTGTCCCTCGCTTATTGAGTGCCGTTAGCGGCGCTGATGGCCGACCGCAGCCGCGGTGGTCCACCGGGCAGATATCGCCCAGAATCGTGGCGGCCTGGACCTGGTGTTCCAGTTTCAGAAACTCACCGAAAGCGAATCGGTGAGCTGCTGAACATGGAGGAAACTCTCCACCAGCGATTGATTGGTCAATGACGAGGCCGTCAAGTCGGTGTCCTAAGGGCGATCCGGCGGCCCGGGTGGGTCTTCAGACCCGAACCGCCGATCGCCAGCTTCATTCTCCGGACCGAAACCGGCGTTGGTAAGACGGAACTCACAAGTCAATTGGCGGCCTATTTCTTCGGTAGCGAAGACGCCGCCGATGATCCGCTTGGACATGTCGGAATACATGGCAGCGCCCACACGGTCCCAGCAAGCTGAATCGGCTCGCCTCCGGGTTATGTCGGCTTCAACGAAGGTGGCCAGCTCACCGAAGGTCCGCCGTGCCGCCCCTACAACCGTTGTGCCTCTTCGACGAAATCGATGAAGGCCGCACCCGATGTTGTTCAATCTGTTGCTGCAGCTGCTTGAAGATGGTCCGTCTGCCGATTCCAAAGGGCCGGACGGTTGAATTTCAAGAAGCACCCTTGATCATCAGGGAGACCTCGACATCGGTTCGAAAGGTGATTTCGAATAAGGTGGGTGGTGGGCCTCGGCTTCGAAGTTCTCTGGTGCCGCGGCCTGAGGAAAACTCCACGGAAAGCTCAGTACAGCACCCGGATTCGTTTCGTTGGTGGAAGTGAAGACCTTGAAGCCAATTCTTCCGCCCTGAATTCCTCAACCGTCTCGACGAAATCATTGTCTTCGCGTCAACTCTAGCCGTGAACGAGGTGCCAGGAAGATCGCGGAAAATCATGCTGCTGTGAGGGTGTGGTTAGCCGCATTCTCTTGAGAAGGGCATGCGAACTCTCAGTCCCCCGGCCTTCATAGGAGCGGCCTGGTCGAAAGAGGGTTACAACCCCAGTTACGGCGCCAGGCTTGCGCGCCGTGCCGTGATGCGCCTGCCTCGAAGACAGCCTGGCCCGAGAGTTTCCTCTCGGCCGCCTCAAGGATGGCGATTCGGCCTGTCGTCACGTCCGACGACGACAATGCAGGTTGTGAATCCGTTCCGAAGGGCTGGAAACGCGTCCGCGCCGCAACCCGAACGTCGCTGGTGCTGGCGTCTGACCCACTCTGGCATCCAACACGCCGATTTGCACCTGCCGTTCGGTCCTTGCGCGGCGACGGCGCCTGGGAAGCGCCCTTTCCCGCATTCGCCAGCCTCTGCCGACGTCCCTTGCTGGCTTGGGCGCCAGGTGACTACACAGCCTGCGCTTCGCCAGCAGTTGTTGCTGATCTGGTAAGGGCCAGGGTCTCGCCCCCTGGCAGCAGAGTGGCAATTCGATTTGCTGTGAACCGATCTCAGCAGACCTGGTTCAACAGATCACCAGCGCAAGTCCAGCCTCAACGCCAAATCGCACACCGAGGCCATGAGCGCGGTGATTCGCGGTCGGCGGCGGCAAGGTTCCCTTGTGCGGCAAGCTTTTGGCCCATCGCCTTGGCCTGGCTTGCCAATCAACCGTCCCTACCAGCGCCGCCACTGCGCAGGTGGGACGGCCTGGCCAATCTCTATTCACCGGCGGCGCCTTTGAGCGTGACGTGACCCTGGATCGCTGCCGATCTTCTGGTCTTACACCATGCCTTGGTGCGGCCAGGCGCAACCGGCCCCTATGACCAGCGGAATCGCTGATGCCATGGCCAAGTGGTAGAAGCGTCCGGTCAGCACAGCAACAGTCCCGATGGATTGTGGCAACAGGCCGTTTCAGCAAGCCAGGGTGTTGCCGGGATCTACTGATGCTCGAAGCGGAGGAGGCTTTTTCCATAACCGGCAGCGAGGCCTGGGTGAGGGTCGCCGAAGCCTCTGCCTCACCGCCCGGACTGATCGGCGGCGTCCGGTGGTGCCAGCTCCGCACCGTTGCCCGCGCACGCCGTCAACAACTGGCCCTCAGCCCAGCTGAGTGCCTGCCAACGACAGTCTCCAAATGGCGCCAAAGTCCGGCTTTGGTGTGTTGGTCCAGCTCAGGCTGGAAAGATACTCCCTCAGTGAGAATCGTTTTGGCCGCTCCAAGTGCCGCGCCCGCCAGTTTGATCAGCTGTTTCCGCAAACTTCAAGCTTCCCGTCTGACTCGAGACCTGGGCCTGGCCGGGTGAGCCTTGGGGAGCTTCCAAACAGGTCTGGTGCCTTCGCCTGCCAGCCCCGGCTCCGATCTACAACCACCTCCGTCTTTGCGGTCAAGCCCCACGGTCTGTTGGCTGCCCTGGTCAGCACCAACGGAAGGCTGCGAGGCGGCCGCCCAGCCACACCGAGCAGTCATCGCCCAAGGCCGAAGCGGAAGCACAACTGGAAGCCACTTCGCACCCGGACCGGACGCTTGAGCCTCTCCCAACCCCTCCCCTCCACTCCTGGAGGCCGGGACTGCTGGAGTGGCAGAACATCCTTTGCAAGATCCTTGGGGACGGGAACTGCCTGCAGCGTGCAGTGGTGGACGTTGCCTGGTTTGCCGGAACAATGGCCGCGTAGCGGTGCTGGGCCAGGGAGAACGCTGCTTGCTCCTGCACGGCTTCGATAGCTCCTTGCTGGACGTTCAGGCGGCCTGGCCCCGCGTTGCCAGGCCGGGCCCAGTTTTCATCCCGACTTTTGGGTTCGGATTCACTCAGCCCCCGTTGCCGCATGGCCCCTATTTCCCCAGCCGGGGTGCTAGCCCAATCTTGATGGCCATGTTGGGGCTATCGCCGGCCCTCGATGCAGGGCCTGTGGGTGTGATTGGCGCCCTCCATGGTGGGGTGCGGTGGCGGCGAACTGGGCCCGCCGGCAAGACGCAAGAGCGGATCCGGAAGGCTGCTGTTGCTGGCGCGGCGGGGCCTCACAGGCCGCCCGAAGCCATTGCCCCCGCCTGCCTCGACGAACTCGGCGGGTGTGGTTTTTGAGCCGGCCTGCCGTGCGCCGCGGTCTCCTGTCGCCCAGGATTTTCGCGGACCCAGAAACCCAGTGTGGGGGCGGCCCGAAGCAGAGGTCGCCTCGCTGCATCTACGCACGCCAGCTGGGCCGATTCGCTGCGACGCTTGCCCGCAGCGGTGGTTTCGCCGGTTGCGGCGCCCGCTGCCAGCGCAGCGCTGCAGGTGCTTTGGGGAACCAACGACCGACGCCGCTCGGATTCCTGCGAACCCGCCGCTGAAGCGGGCAGCCCAATGGGCCCTCCCTGCTGGGGCGCGCGCGTGGAATGGAGTCGAGGACTTGCGGTCACCTTCCCCAATCGGAATCAGCCCAATCACCAAGTGGCCGCCTCCCTGGTGGAACCAGAAGGCGGCCCAATTGCCAAGAAGGGGAGCGCATAGGGAACGCTCCTCGTCCTGGTTCTCACCCAGAGGCCGCGAATCGGCCTCTAAAAAAAAAGCACCGGTGCGGGCCTGGATAGATCCGGCCTCAGTAGCCGTGGTGAACTGCATGAACTGCGCTCACAGGCTGGATCCGATGGCATGGCCGGGAAGCGAGAGAAAGGTGTTTTTTTTTCTGGCCGCTGAGAGGCGCGCCCGCAGCAGAGCCCTGAAGGGTGGAGGAATTCATGACAAGCCTGGCTTACTGTGTTTCAGCGGAAACCCACAACCATTCGCTGTCGGGCATGGCCAGAAGTTGACAGGCGGCTGCCAATCCATGGAGCCCCGCAGCGGCCCGATCCTGCAACTCATTCGCGGCCGGACTTCAAAAGTTTGGATTGAGGCGGCAGCCAAGCGAAGCCGTGCAGACTGGACTGCAGCTCCATGGACGCCCTGCAATTGCTGCGCGGTCCATTGCAGGGGGTCCCAAGCCTGAGCGGCCAAACGGTGGTGTAAGGGGTGGTGGCGATTGAGTCGGTGCACCTGCGCAGCGAAGCCATCCAGGTGAAGGGTGGCGGCCCTGATCAAGGAAGCAAGGCCGTTGAGCTCGACCATCCCTTCATCGTTCGTGGGCCAGGTGTCCTTCAGTGCTGGTGGCCTGGTGGAAACCCTTCCGCACTCCCCTGGCAGGCCTTGGGCGACAGCCTGCCGAACAACTGCCTGGGGATCACTCCCGCTGGCCGATCTGCGCTTCGACCGGAGAAACACTTGAATCTTCAGCGCGACGCCACCGCGAACACACCGGAAGCTTGGAAAATTTGAAACGCGCCCTGTGCGCTGGAAATGGTCAGCGTTTGGCTCCGTCTGCCTCGATGGCACCTTGAAGCTGCGCCTGCCGATTGGATCCCGCCATCCAGATCGAATCGGCCGGCGTGCAGGACGGCAGCCCTGCAAATCTGCAGGGTGAGGCGCTGGTATCTCCTTGAAACTCGCCTGAACAGTCCGAACTCAGCTGACCAGGGGCCAACACCAGGGTCACGAAGTAGAACAGCACCCGCCGGAGTGAACAGATAGCTGGTCCGATGCGAATAAGGATGCCGCATGGCCCGCAGGAAATCGGCGTCTCCGGAATCCTTCCCCCGGCAATCCGCTTCATCAATCGATTCGGTCCAGATCACCACCAAGGCGAAACACCCGAGAAAACCAGAGCGCCGAGAGAGCCGCCGACGCCCAGCCCCAGGGCCAGCCCAGCAAGCAACGCCACCGACGCCACCGACCAGCACACTCCAGGCCAGCCCACCGATGGGCCCTCATCGTCTTCCGGGCGAAATCGGCGAGAGGGGGATGGCGGCCGAGACGGCGGCCAATCACATAAGGAGCCGATGTCAGTGGCGACCCCACCAGCAGGCAGGCCAGCAGGGTGAGTGCCATGGCCTGAGCTGGCCCGGCCCCGCCGAAGCTCTGCCTAGTCGGGGGGGCCGCAAGCCGTCGCTGAGGTCCCACGCAGCCGCAACCAATGGCTGGGAGAAAGGCCCAGATAGAACAGCCCGAGAATTGAGGGCGGCAATATCGGCGAAATTGGTGCTGGTGACGGGCTTGCAGGCAGTAACCAGGCACAGATTGCCGCCCCTGACACGGCACGACGCAGCGGCCAGGTCGGCCGCACACACACACCGCCGCTGCCCACTGGGTGGGCGATCAGCAGCAACTGGCAAACCACCAAGGGTGGTTTTGGTCGCAGGGCGGATGCTTTTGAACTGGGGCCAGGCGGAAGAAGCTCAAGCAAGAGCCAGGTGCACGATCACGCGGTCCCACTCGCAGGGCAAAACCACCAGCCGCCAGGCCCAGCCCACCACCAGGTCCGAAGCCCCGGCGGCAAGACCGCTGACCACCCGGACAGCGAGGTGGGGAGAAGACGGGCTTGCTTCACCGTGACGCTCGCCCGCGATCAGAAACAGGGGCTCAGCAGCCCGCCAACCTGGCCCTGGCTGCCGCGACGCTTGCATGCGATGGACCGTGGCCCTGACCACCTGCACAATCAGCGCCTCAAGCTGACCCAGCGTGGTCGGTGGCATCGCACCAGCCCCTCAAAGGTTTGGCGTACTGATCACAGAGCCGGCCGCCCAGGCTGAAGGGGCGCCAGAACAACATGGAGCAACGGCCGAAAGCGGGCGCCCAACTTCCAGCAGCACCCGATCCGGATGGGGGGCAAGCAGATGGAGGTCCGTCGGGGGCCTGGCCTGCCGAATATGGAGATTCTCGAATCGCAAAGCGCCGACGGTTGCGCTGCAGCAGTCGATCCCTCAGGGTTCCCCGCTCCAAGGGTGTGAACCGTGCCGGCAGGCATCAACCGTGCGATCTCCAGGGCCAGGGCTGCCGGTGCCGCCGCCACAACCCAGACCACTGGTCGGCCCGGGGACGCAGATGCGCCAGCAGCATCAAACCCGCAACTCCAATGGGAGTGGGACTGAAGCCCGGGCGTCCTCGAAGGCGCAATCAGTAGGCCTGGGGGTCACCAAATCCCAGGCAAAGCAAGCTCCAGAGCCAGCACCTGCAGCACACTTGAAACCGGGTGGAGGATCCGAATCGATTCGCCAGGCCTCCAGCGCCCATGGCCACGCCCTTCAGACGCACAACCTTCACGCATCAGCGATCTGACCCGGCCAGAGGCCGTGCGCTGCTTCCTGGAGCCATCTCAGCCCGCCCTGATCGATCCGCTTCTCCGGGATGAGCCAGGGGAATGGCCCGGCGGATAGGACACAGGGGTTTTCGGCCGCCAGCGGCCCACTGCTTGGGCCAGGGTAACGGCCGTCGGCTGTCAGAACGCAGGCCAGGCCAACGGGCAGCTCCGGCTCGGCACCAGCGCCAACGGCGGCGGGCTAGAAAGGCCGCAGCGGCACACCGCCCCAGGCAGCGCGGCCACCGGCTGAGCTGACGGGGGAGCAAGCGCCGACTCACAGCGCGTGGCACCTGCCCACCAGACGAAGGTGAGACAGCGCAGGTTCGGGGCAGCTTCGGCGAACACCCCGCTCGCTCAACCAGTCGTCGCCACCGGTCCGTTGACGCCCAAGGCCCCGGCCCGTGTTCAGCACCAGACGGAAGCGGAATCCTGTTGGCGGACGACCGGCAGGCCAGCCTGTCTCCAGCCGTTCGCGCAACCGCGCTGCGATGCCAAGGGCGCGCATGCAACTGAAGCGCGCGCGGCGCCGACTGTGAAAGCTGCAGAAGGGCCGCCTCCACGGAGGCGAGCAACGCAGGGGCAAACTGGGGCTGGAGAGTTCTGCAGCCAGACGGCAAGCCACGCCACAGCGCTTGCGGGCTCGACGCGCGTTGCCCCTGCCAAGGCAGCACCACCGCGCTCTGGCGCAGACCGCCGGCCGGCTTGTGCCAACGACTGCACAACGGCACGTCCCCGCCCGCCCCTGCCGCCAAGGCCGGGACCGGCCAACAGCTTCGCTGGCAACCCCGCAAGCGCCGAAATGGGCCGCCGTGGGCCCTCACGGACCCAGGCACCAGGCAAGCTTCCGGCGGTGGCCAGGGCGATGCAACCCGCAGGTCTCCCGGCCAACCCCTGATAGGTGGGATGGACCAAGCACGACGGCCGCAGTTGAACCGGCCTGCCTCCAGCACCCCGCTCCAGCCAGGCCGGCGTCCGGTGTTGCCAACA
>Ga0163217_1119981_pt1 | contig 17993 bp, 35 predicted proteins | sample SynspAceP_FD_185933 | JGI IMG/M metagenome (GOLD analysis project Ga0163217, IMG submission 185933) | Saline lake microbial communities from Ace Lake in Antarctica - Synechococcus sp. Ace-P (PacBio error correction) | ecosystem: Environmental > Aquatic > Non-marine Saline and Alkaline > Saline ...
GTCGAGACATCAACACAAACCCAATCACCCGCCGATCCCAATCAATAATTAGCCCATCAGCAACTGCAGCCGGGGGGATAGAAGCCATGGATTGGAATGAAAAAATAACTTTGTAGCTCAGGAACGCCGGCCGATAACCATTAACCTAGTGGAATAGAGGCGCTCGATGGACACCAACTACACCCCTCAACGCAGCCACACCTTTTGAAACCTATTTGGTTTACGAATGGAATTAAACAAAAAGTCCTGCCACCCGAGCAACAACCCAACACCCAAAGATAATGCCTCGAGATTAGGAACTGAAAACTAATACCCCCCCAGACAATCCAATATAACAGAACCGCACAGTTAAATTCCATCGATACAAAGACTCATCTTACGCATGGAATCCTCATATGAAGCAAATTCAATACACTTTAAAATTCCAGAGCGAATTGCAGCGATGCTACTCTGCCTGGTTAAACTAAGATGCACACCGTGATATTGTCCGACCCCCTACGATATCTAGGGCTGAATGCCTAGGAAAGAATTATATGGCAAAATCCGGTTGCACTAACCCAAGAAAAATAAAATCTCGATGAAATCAATGTCTAACGAATTGCCGATCTGAATCAAAAAATTTTGCATCAACTTCCCTTTCCAATTTCACAGTCTTGCTACCAAACACCTTGGCCGCTCGCACTCCTACTATCTTAGGGCTCAGATAAACCGAGAGCGGGAGCCAACACAAGTCAACGCTGTCCGTCCCCTCGCAAAAGAACAAAAAACACAAAATGCCGACCACGTAAATAACCCTACTAACAAGGGCCACCAATGACTCTTGGAACAACATTGACAGTGCACTCCAACACAAGAATTCAACATCTCTCACAATACGAGAAATACTACGAGCAAATATCATATTATATGCAGACCTCACTGAGTCCTTTGGCAGAAATGCTGCTGGTCTATCAGTAAAACTCAGCGCAAAAATCGCAGGTAGCCACAATGAAACGCTCCATCACAAAACCCAGCACCGCACTACATATCAGACACACAAACAACGACCACACTGCACAAACATAGAAGCCCACTAGAACCCAAGACCCGAATTGCTATTCACGAAACTTATCGCACAAAGGACTACAATACAAGGAGTTACACCAACCACCCAACGAAAATCGACATACTAACCTCCGACCAAGGCCCACATTACTTACACCTACCCAACCATTCCGAAATTCGTCACCTGAGCGTGCTGCACGAACTCTAAACACAAAATATCCCGTATCACAACACGGAGCTACACACAAAACGCTTAGAATCCCTGAACGACCACGCACTTCTTTTTAGAACCTACTATGATTGAAACCTACTGAAACCCCGTATCCGCGGATTCCCAAATTCTTGGAAGAGGACTAACCGCAAGACCGAGAAGGAGAACTACAATGGACAGACACAAGCCGCACCCTTATTTCAGGAGCCTCTAATCAGAAACTAGGGCCATCGACAGATATAAAATCCTGCGAAATTCTGGGATAAATCTTATATAAAGGTTTTGTTTCAGCTCTGGACCAACGTAAACTGCATCGAGGACATTATATCCTGGCTTAATTTCAAGATATTTATCGCACCAACAATTTTCCAAACAAGATGGTCCCGCGAAACGGGAACCGAGCCTTTTTAGATGCTTACATTTATTGGGTCAAATTCAATCGGATAAGAGGCGCGCGAGAAGTCACACAAAAAGGTCTATACATCTAGAACGAAACCTTGTATTGCTATCACAATTGATATGCCCAAATTACTTCCCACCTATCATACTGCTTATCATACACACATATACAACACCGATTTCGAACACCGCGCGAGCCCAAGCTCACAAATACCAATTCGTCATAATACCTAACTTTTTACGAACTTGCGCCGGAACCCACATAAATAACACAGTTCCAGATCCAACAATCGCAATATCTTTCGATAAGTACTTAACGATCAATTCCATTCCCCTACAAACCACAGACCCACATTTTCACGGTAAAAATTTTAAATAAATTACCACCGAAAATCTTCTAATCACTCTTCCACATCAAATCTTCCCGGTTTTCTATTGCGATAAATCAATTATTGCCATCAAAGCTTCTATGTATACACTGTATCTAAAAAATGATAATAAAGGGCTAATTCATGCTCACGAGTCATAAAACACCAAAACACAGTCCCCCTAGGAAAATTGAATGCGCTCCCCAAACTAAAAATAAAGCTCTATGCCCCAAATTGGATAACCACCGACAACATATCAGACCCCCCTAAATGCATCACTCTATGATAGACTCTGAATATAATTCAAAAAGCACCCATCTCTCCTATTGAGGTAAAGTAAAAAGGTAACAATGTCCCTATACCAAATTCTCGAGACGCAAGGCTTAAGAAACCTCGTTGCTGTCCGGAATACAAGTCATATCCAAGTCTTCCCACACCACAAAACGTTCTACGCGTCATGCTAAAATAATTGTTCCTCCAAACTAATCTTCAACGGTTACTGCTTAACTTACTTAGCTACAACTTATGCAACCACATTTAGACCCATCAAAAATGAATAAATTATTTCTCCATCATTTTAAAAAGGCCAATACTCCTTACTATTTTAAAAAACCCCCACCACTCTCTATAATATCTGGATTTTCAAAAAATCACACACACCCCTTATCCTCGCCATCCTTCCTTTAGAGTCCATAGTGGGTACCACATTTCACTAGCTCTTTAAGCAGAAAGCAAAATGCAAAACTTATACGTAAATAAAACGTTTAATGTATGAAATTACACATATCAAAACCCGTACGGGATCAAGTATTAATTACCCACCATTCCACACTTAACCCCGTCAGCTGACTCTCAAGTCCTACCTCTCCGAACCCATCCCAAATCGCTATGAGAGCAAAGCAACTACCCAAGGTTGTAAGAAATCAAACACTAACCACGGCCACACCCGGTTTACGCCAATCCACCAGGTTATCCTAGTTAAAGCACCTCCACACAACTCTTGACCAATACAGAACACATATATAAATGCCCCTTTTCATATTTCACCAACTTCATACCATATAACTTCAATCAATTGTGCATAGATTTTCCCCTAGCCATATGGGGCACCCATAAAAGAATTCGCATCAAGTAGTTTTTTTGAAAATTTCAGGGCAATTCAGCCTATAACAAACCCGTGCCCGTCATAATTGGGATAAACCACATTGCGGAACCTTCATATCTAACCACCAAAACAATAACTTCAACGCACACAAGTACCATATATATGTTTTGGAACAACACATAAACATCCAACACTGAGCACGCATGGCAAGGGATCCTCTTCAAGCACACACCACACTTACGATACCGCTAACATATACATCTGCCTAAATTCCATATCTATATATTCTATACTTTTATCTCCAACCCAATCGGGATAAACTACACAGCACACGAAAATCAATCGCCACAACAAAAGAATAATACACCACACAACGTCAATTTAACTATCAAATCTCTTTATCTCCTTTAATCCCGGCCCCCGATAAACCGCTAATACTTACCTTCAAAACCTTCATAATTGTCATAATGCTCATACGACAAGACACAACTATACCGGGTAACATAACACAATACTTCAACAACCACAACGGCAAATACACATATCGCCCCAACCAACTCTCGCAAGATTTCTAGGGAGCCACTTATTAGTCAGATCTCCAACTATCACACAAACTCCGAGGGTTAAACTTGGTCTTCTTCACTAACATACACACAGCCCGTCCTTACTGCACGACAATCTACTGAATACTTTTAAATATATCTTGTCAACACCATTGGAGCCAAGGATAAAAGCAATTGCCCTACCCCTGTCTTCAAACATCTAACAAACCACTTCCACCCAACGTCCACATATTAAATCTAAGTAATATCAATAAGGGAAGTACCAAGGCCTTTTCAATGATTTTTGGAGGCACTTTCACACGATAATCGGCTGGATCACCACTGCATACTCACATAACATGCTTATCACACCTCGAGAACAACAAATCCCAAAGCCGCCTCTCGTCTCCCTCCAAGGGGTACTCGCCGATAAGGGTCATATGATAAAAACAACAACGGATAATAAACCACCCAAATGACTCTTTAATAGCCCAGCAATAGCAATCCAACAACAGATAAAGACAAGGACCCTCACGAAATTCAACACCGGCACACCCCACGGGCAACACATAATCAACACAGACTTAACTTAAATAATAAAGTTCATCCTATAAGGCCTAAAATCTCTTTAAAATTTGTCCAAATTTTCTCTTCGCACACCGTATGCGTCCATAATATTGGGCCAATCAAAAGGCTAAACCCATTATTGAAACACAACTAAAAATTACGGGCCCTCCAGATATCGGTATACAAAAATAGCCAAAGCCCTAAAGAAATTAAAAGGCAAAAAGATACCGCTTTCACAACGGACGAATAATGCATGTACGTACTTTGCATTGGCCGATAATAGCTGATCGAAGAGGTCGTTATTCATAGAAAATATCTCTAACCTTAATCTGAACCAGAATATCAACATAGAAATCTTATATAAGTTCAGAAAGATTTGGTGGTCCTAATCAAGAAAAGGAATCAAAACAATGAACCCAGACTACCAAAACTCGATTTATATAATACAACATCTAATATAATTTGTCGGGCAATACAGCAAAAGCCTACAATCCGTACGAAATTTTATTTTACAATTCAATAAAGTACCTTAATAGCACGTTGATTTTGTTCAAAATGGTCAATATTGACGTCGTGAATCGTACAGATTTTTTATTCTCTCAAGGATCACACCCTGGCCTAAGGGTAATAGACAAATTGATGTCTCCCGCCTTCTATGGTATACCCATCCATTCGGGGGCGATCATAGAAATACACCTCGGGTATTATATACCAGACGCCACACCTATCGTTCTCCCAGGTCCTCCTCACAATCCGGACGGACCATTAATTTCCGTAAACACAAACCATACCATCACCATTGGATAAAACAATTTTGGTTCCTTTTTCCATTGCCAATAACCGACTACATGTGTCACACACTTTATCTAATTGCGAGACACCACTGACAGTTCAAAGCCAACCAATAAACCAAACTAAAACCATATTTATATTGGAGTGACATACCTTTAAGGAATCATGTTCAGAAAACAACTACGTCGCTATAAGCACTCAGGGCCAACAGAGATCTACACAGGTATGGATATAAAAATATTCTCTTAATCTCACCACCACCACAGGTTCTGGATCCAAAAAAAGCCGTTCTTATCACTCACACCAACACAACACCACCCTACCCACAATCCGAATTTTCACTTTCTCCTTGCTGCGGAATGGTAGCTCCTGAACTTCACCGTGTACTCTCTCTAAAAAACCAACACCATTCAAACTTCCCAGCGGCACAACGAACACCATCCCCCACAATCGAACAACCAGCCTCCATACCCAGTGTAAGCTCCACATGTTCTTCATAGAAGATACCGAGGTCATATCCTCCGGACCTACATAACCGCTTCCCACACTGTCGGCGAGTGCATAAACCACCACCAAAACCACCAACACAACCCCCAAACCCCAACAACACCAACACCGGGGCTAAAACACGATCTTCTAACAAGTGTCATAAGCGCAAATTCGCGACCAACGTACATCGAACTCCGTAAAGCAAAATAATACCAATGACTACACACAAATTATATCTGCGCCATTCCAGACCAGATCCTCCTATTACCCCAACACCACAAACAAACCGCACCAACACCCCACCCAAAACCACCGGTTTAAACAAGCGCTGCGACCACGATCAATCCAGGACTCACAAACCAAACAACCTTCCAGATCACCGTTCCCCCACGTCCCCCCAACAACAATAAATCGCGTACCGGAAAACGATCCATCAAAAGCTCTAGCCTCGGCTCCTTCTTTAGACAATTTGCAAATACCAACTACTAAACACGGGGACGACAAAGCATCTGCTCAAGCATAGAGAGATAACGGGGAGAATATACCTCCCTTTCTGACCGAAAAAAAACACACATCATTTTGACCGACCGAACCGCACTCACACCCATTCGCCAATCCGCATCTCAAAAAGTAACGCCTATTGAGAGCCTTACCATCCACATTCACAGAACAAACGGGCAAACACTCGGTACAACATCCTCATTTAACAACGACAAAAAAATACAATCGGGGCAGCACTTGGTCCAGATACTTCGCTTTGGCGATAAAACAACATTCTTCCTGTAAGCACCACTGCACAACCCGTTATCCCCGCCAAACAGCAATACCAGCAGAAAACAAAAACAAAATCCACAACATCCACAAACTCACCTCCGCTCTCACCCCAAATTCCTAACAGGGACGACACAACATCACAACAATAGTCCACCCCCCAACAAACCCAAGATCCCGTAAAAACATGGCCACAGCTCCCCAGATCAGACACGATCCACCAGGGCGGGGGATCTAGATAAAAACACGATACAATCTAACTTTTGGCCTGAACTTCATTCTATAATCTTTTCAAAATCCCTTTAAACCACATCCACAATAAAAACAACAACTACTATAGCTCCGCAACACAATCCTGCCAACAAGGACCCACCTATACGACATGCGTACGGGATTCCCCCTTCTCCCCACATGCAGCAATGTTTATACAAACCAAAACCAATATGATACCGATACACGCTATTATCTCTGTAAACAACTTCTCCTCCATCCCCCAAAACAACCAAACCACGACAACCACGGCATAGGTTTCCACGTCGATTACCCACAAGCCGGACTCACCTCCCTAATATATCCTGACATAAATGGCCACATCAGGCACCAACACGGGCAAATCACACACAAACACAAAAACAACCCTTTAGGAAAAAATAATGACCACCAGAGTCCTCACATAAACATAAACCAACTACCGCTATAATTAACCCTTCAACCTACATTTTACTACAACTGGCCATAATACTCGCAACAAGACAACAACGGTAAACTATAAAAAATAAATATAAAAAACACAAAAACCATCCCTAACCCAACCTAATCCAACAAAAAGTTGACATAACGCAATCATATGAATCTTGCGCAAAAAAACACCAGTATACCCTACAAACTAACCCAACACTCAAACACACCAACACCACTAACTTACACTCCAACCAAGGGCATTCTAACACGGCAAAATAGACTACAATCACAAACCAAAAACAAAAAAGAACGAATCCCAATTTCTCACGAAACCCTTTCTTTCTAACTGAACACACGCAAATACAGCAAAACGTACAAAACACCCACTTCACAAACCCACATACTTCTTGCCCTCAGCACACACTCACAAATAACACCAACAATAAAATCCACCTCTGCGAATCCATTGCTCACACAAAACAACAAACCACACAACAAAAATACAACTCCAAGCATTACGATGACAAAGAACACCAACACCCATCATTGGAAAGATATCAAAACTAGACACAACAACCCCCAAAAACGACCGCGGCCACACCACGAAGACAAAATACCGACCCTACTTCAGACATTTAAGATACCCAAACCTCCAGCAATAATCCTTAACGAGAATCTCGCCAACGCCCCAACACCACCCTAATAGGCGCCGCCACACCTTGACTCTAATCTCTAACACTCGGAAACAAAACAAAACACACAACACAATTGCCACCCCACCCCCCCAGATCAACCCCCAAAACACCTATAAACCACACCAGAACATATCTCAAACAAACAGCAACACACCCACCACACACTAAACCACAATACCACTTCAAACAGCCATCAACATTCTAAAAAATCTCACCCACCACCAAACAAAGAGGCCCCAGCATAAAACACTCACCAAGGGACAACAAAGCCCAAACAATCATCGCAATCTGGGCACAAAAAACCGAAAATCTATGGAGTCCCCACAACAACCACCACAATTAATACAGTCCACCACCCACAAACACCACAAAAAAATGGACCACACATTAAGGCAATAAATCACTGAACAAAACCACTCCCCCTAAAAACGACATATCTAACATCAAGCCAGCCTCCATCTCCACCACCACTCACAACAACCCCCACACACACACGGCGATTACAAACATACTACAACACTCCCGCCACCACACCACGAAGCGCACGTCGTAACATCCTCAATTATACCAGAAGCCACACAACCCTCGGACACGCAAATAAACACACACCGCAAAATCACCTAAATACTGCGACAATCCAACACACACATACCTGCACCCACAATCACAATCCCAGCACCTAGCCACCAACCACACGACTCTCTTTTCGGAGCAAAACAAGAAAACGGGAAAACGCAACATCCACTATAACACGCGAAAATTAGACACACACACAGACCAGAACCTACATGCACAAAGTACTAACTTACGCCCAAACTCGAACAATCTACCCAACACCTCATCCAAACACACACACAAACTCCATAACCCAACTCTGATTAAGTGCCACATCAAACACCAGAAACAAGGATATGAACACCAAGCCGCTTTGAAAAGGGGGTTCCGAGCCTTAAGAAAACAATAAATAAATAAGAAAAGCCCAATAAAACAAACACAAAATAAAATCCACCCAACCCAAACAGCGTTCACACCACTCAATATACCGGGTAACCCCTCGCCACTCTCCCACATAACCTCCAAACGCACAACAAACACTCACCACAACCAACAACACATCACACATACCAATCACACCCCTCAAAAAACAAACACAAACAATCGAATATCCCACACAATATACTTCCTCACCCCATCATTTTACCACAAACATCACAAACTAAACATACACAAATCAATTCTCATACTACACCCAACTCTCAACTCTCGAACCCAAACCCCACCCACAACACCACACACAGCATAAAACTCATGCCTCACAACAACCACAACACACCAAATATCACACACATACCCACTCACCCAAAACACAAACCCCTCACAAATTCTGTACCCCACAGAGCGAGCGCAATGTCTCCCATATACTCACCACCAAAAGCTCCACCCCTCTTTAATTTAACGGAACTGGTTCCCCAATCACCCACAACCTCCAACAAATCAGAAATAACCCCAAAAAACCCACTCCCCCACCACTAATACCCTCATTATAATAAAACTGTCTACAAAGTAATCCACACAATTACCATATATTCAATCTCTACATCTACGACAAACTGATTCCACAAAAAACCGACACAATAATAACTCTAATGAATAACTGCCCCTGATTACAACAACAAACCATACAAAAAAAACTGGTAACCAGTCTTCAATCAAGACACCAAAAACATTTCTCACAAACCTCGCAACTCAACACCTTCAATCTGATACATAACACAAAGCCCCTCCAACGAAGCGAGCACTCCCAAGCAATCCGGCACTAATCATACTCCCACATACAAAGATATTAATCTCGCAAGCATCATCAAAACCACACCAAATAAAACCACCACTCTCAAAGACACCTCGATACCCCTTACCTACCAAAATACACCTTCACCTCACAAAACAACAACACCACCAACCCAACCCAATCTAATCCTGATACCAACCACCTATAAACGTAACGGGACCATACTGCCCCTGCCAAAACTTCATCACCAACAATCACCCCCCTCCATATGAACAACTTGAAAATCTATAACATCTCAATCATATACACACCCAACCGGACAACCCACAAGAACTCCTTACTCGCGAAATCACCAAAGAAAACTGAAACCCATGCAGACAACACAATCACACCCCCCCCACCCAACCAGCCCTCACAAACAAACGACGAGCCTTCAACCGCCTCACAATCTTACTCCACATATAACAAACCACCCCGTTCCCATCCATAAAATCCCACCAAACATCCAAAACACACCTACCAAAAATACGTCTAACGGGCGAAAACTCCACAGACCCATGACCAACACACCAATTATTCTAACAAAACTACCGAATCAAATAGGACTAATGCAGCACAGCCCATAACACCAAACACCCAAACACCCAATACATACCCCCACCAAAAATCACACATCTACCACTCGCGGAGCCCAACTCTAAGACATCCTTCGCAATCTACCACATATCAACTTCTTATAACCAACCCGGTCTAACCTTTTAGTAAATCCCATAAAGCATACGCACCCAAGCTAAATTACATAACAGGCAACTCAAATACAACATTAATAATAGATACTACACATCCTCATCGATTCTCTACAAACTCTCAGCTAAATTTCACCCCAACTTCAACACACCATTCAATACCAAACTCCCACCACAACAAACACACACCGGACACCACAGTCGACTAACAGCAAATGCAACACCCCACATTCTCTACTAAACAATCACAACTCAAACCCGCCGATCCCCTCTAACATACACAACAACACCAAGCCGCCGTCAACCAACACAACCACATACCCCATAAATTCCATACCAAACATCAACAAAACCCTCACCCCCCCATAATTGACAAACGATAGGACAAGCTCCCAACCTGCTCTCACACCAAATACCTACTATCAAACTCCCTACAACCATCTTTCTAAACAGCTCACCAGACTCCCTTTGGAACACATCCCCCACCAACCAACACAAAAACGTATACAAAACAAAACCTATCCCTCAATACACTTACCCTAACAACAAATACCTACGAATACAAACAGACCATTTTAACGGGCGCAATCCACACAGAACTACAGCCGTCCACCTTATATTCTCTACACTTGCAAGATTCGCAAAACAACACACCCAGAGACTCTGCACCTCACTACTATCTTCCACAACACACAAAACTCTCACCACACTACCAAAAGAACCAAATAGCTCTACCAAAGGCCAGAAAACGCACCTCCCCTTTGGACCCAACTTCACTGCATAAAACATCCCCGACACCAATCCACAATAGCAACACCCACTATCCTCTCACACCAAAAACACACTCAGGATACCCAATTCGTACCCTCCCTAAATTCACGGCACCACCGACCAATCAAAACCCGACTCTATAGCACACCACCTAAATACTTCCAAAGCACCCATCCAAAATCCCAACAGTCATCCAAATCAAACGACCCACATCCCGACACCCATCAAAAAGCCAACCCCCAACACGTAGGATTTTGATTATTTCACCGTACCAATTCTAAAATTAAAAAACATATGGTTAATCTGCCCACATAAAACAATCGTCCCTAATTGCATGAAAAGAAAACCACCATCCCCTTCATCATAATTTGCACAATATCAATATGATTGCAATCCTAATCACCAAAAAAACCTTACTCCACACTGCCAAAAAAAATGTTCCAACCATACGACGTAAAACAATAAATCATACTTTAATTCAAAGACACTCAATCTCACGCAACTCCATAGATATTTTTACACTCAAGCAACCAATACATACTGGAAAACATGCTAAAAGTCGTCCCAAAAATAGATCCATCGACCAAAACCAAACCGTAACCTTAAACACAATTTGGCCCAATATCAAAACACAATTTTCGAATCCCTTATCCCTTAATACCTCTCCACTATTACTCATGAACCAAAACCTATAGCTCCTCGTTTATGGACTAAAGTTTGATTTACCGGCATCAAAAAAGCAAATTTGTGAACAGCTAACTCTAATACTTCAAAATCTTTAATACACAAGAATAATAAGGATAATCACCACTTCTGTAGCATAAAACCCAACACACTATTTCCTGGTCCAAGACGGCTTCCCCCAAAAAAACTACCAAACTAGCCCACCGCTAAGGCCCAACGAATAGCTACTGAAATTGATTTTAATTTATGGATAAACATCAATGGAACATTACAACCGCCCTCAGGGAATATCGATAAAAAAATCGAATTTCCTGTTATTTAAAATCTTGTTTTTCTGATTTTCTTATCATTCCATATATTTCCAATTAAATAACCTGTCAAAATTAGACACACTACCTACAGTCCACCAAAACTAACTCAACTCACTCACATTATCTCCAATCATGGCCAACGCCATCCAATTATTAATACCATTTCTCCAACACACAGCAAAACACCTTCAATATCCCTGAAAAAATTCGGGTCAAAAATCTCAAATTCAGAATTCGTCTACGAATTCGTAACTTTGGGCCCGACCCGCCCAACACCTTCCAAATCTTACGCACAACCCCTCATTATTGTGTTACCGACATATCCCACCCAATTCGCCCAATAACCGGCCATATTAGGTACTGGCCTTAGCACCATACCCACATGGTTGACGAACAACCGTCTTACTGGCTAACTTATGAAATCAACCGGCCAACGCTGCGTAAATGCACTCTTTTTGCATTCAAACTTCCCTTTCACTAAATCTGTAAAATTCCCATCCTTTCGGGTCTCTCCAATTTAATCCAACCCGCCACTATAACCACAAACACACACAAAACCCACAACAATCTTTTATTAAGCCCGCAATCGGATTCACTTTTAACAGGGCAAACCGCATAACTGACGACCCATAGTACCCACCTCTCAATCGTCTTCCATATATGACAATACCACATACGCTCATTCCAAATTACCCAAGGCCACCAATACCCCGCCCCCGTAACCAAGCAACTTCTGGATACGCCTCTTTGCATACGCTCAAATTTGGCCTCCTACAAACCAAAAATACATAAAAACTATCCTGGTCTGGAAAGAGTTATCCGTTAAATGCCCTCACCCCTCATAACATTGACCATTCAAAAAAACACTCTACCAGGCTGCTGTCTGCAAAACGAACATCTATACCTAAGATAAAATACGTTCCCACCCTCATTCCTTATACAATCCAAAGTATCCTAACCCCTTCTTACCTCAAACTCCATTATTTTCATACCTTTTAAATCCTTTAGACCCATTGGCAACAAGACCAATACCAAGCTAATTTGTCCAAAAAGATCCACAAAGTTTCCCATTGGACAAGACTGAATCTACTATAATAAATCCAGGACCTATTGGTCCAAATCCCATCACCATTTCAGAAGAACAATCCTTACAACAACAGTAAACCTTTCCAAACGCCTCTTTTTTTATACATTAACATCCAAAAACACTCCCTATTCCCTATCTTCTCAAATACCACCGATCTATTCAACCAACGTCAATAAATCAAAGATACCCCCCATAAAAACCCGGGACTCCAAAACAATCCCTATTCCATTCTCATTAAACATTTTTCCAATTTGTACCAACAAACCATGAACGTTTGGCCATGCACCACCAAGGTACTCCCCAATTCTATTATACTTATTTCGATCCTGCACCTACCGGCAATTAGGATCATTAAATGATCATAGCTTAAAATGTAACAGCCTTAAAGACTTAGAGACCTACTTCCAATCGGTGATACAATGTAAAAGCCACATCTCCCCTAATCAAAGCCGGCCAATAAACTTTTTTAATTACTTAACTCTATAAATATCCACAACCGTCATCAAATACCTATATCCCTCCAGAACCGACACATTACCATCACATCCCATTGCAGAGCTTTTCTATTCTTACAACATATGGCCTCCCCACAATTATGATCGAAGCTCCCACTAAAATATGACTATAAAAAAAAGTCCATCCTCTCAACACAACACGAGAAAAAAAGAAAATTAAACTTGTCTTTAAAGGAATAAAATTACCATCTCAACACAAGGAGGCAATAACAGTTTAAGACCATAGAAAAAACCCTCGGACAATAGAGAGTAACTGTTCAAATTCTGAGAATATAGTACTTTGGAATAAAAACTGGAACTATATACCACAATTCAAAAACTTAAAAACTTTACGCCTTTCGATAACCGAATAGCTTTTAAACCATTGGATCTACAATGAATTAAGCCCCGTCATAATACCCTACACGCGTTACTTAACAAAAGATATTACATCGATGCCCTAATTGCGGTACACTGCGCCAAGAAGCGAAAAATAACAAAAATCGGAGATACAGCTTCCAGCAAACGTCATTTATTCTACCATCATGAAAAATTTAAATAGAATCCTGGAATAGAATTTGGGAAATCAGTCTTTTCTTTGGGATACATCTTATATGTACAAACAGACTGAGTTATAGAACGCCCTCACGATATTCAAGAAATAAGAAAAGATCTTGGAGGTCAAAACGCCAATCCTAATAAAGACGTTTACAAGCTCCACGGATACCTCTAAAGGATGTTATCGAAAATAATGCTAGCAATCACGCACAAATGATTTCCTATTATAAATACACTTTCACGCGCTCCAATGGAATCTTCCGATATTTTCTTAGACCAAAATCACTGTATTAGTTAGTGCCTAGGACTAATATCAAAAGCCTACGACAAAACTAACTGCCCCAACACAGAAAAGGGTACAATACTATAGAACCTTAAAAAGGGAAAATACGGCGCGACCGAACCCGAATATTATCTTAACAGATAGAAATCGTTTTCAAAGAACAGAAACAAGTGCAGATTTTAATATCAATGCATAATTTAAAGGTCGAGGCATAAGGAATACACCTCTACAAGACAAAGGCTTTGATATTGAATATTTTCTAAGACCAATTGCACGTACCGGAAAGACAGCGCTATCCAAAAAGTGCCTGTACCGGGGCCACCGTAAGGTAAAAGCCATTCAAAATTGGCAAAAGAAGCCAAGTGATAAAATTACTGAAGACAGATTGAAGAGCAGTGCTATAAACGATACAGCAATAACCGGGTGGCTATTTACAAAATAATCGAATGCCAGCCTTAAAAAGCCATTGTTATTTTGTTAATAGACATAGTGAACTGCAATTCCAACATGGAAAACCACGGAAAAGGATGACATACAGAATCCTAGGGAAAGACAGTAACTGCAAACAGCATTCCATATTCCAACAACTCTGGCTGATCAAATTAAATGCCATAAAACGCTTCGACCAAAACAATTCTATGGAAACCAAGGGCAGGCAACAAACAACAATGGCCCGATGCCGCGGAATTGTGTAAATCAAGCAACACAATAAACCCGAGATGGGGGTCATAAATTGGAATAGGCCGAATCGGCCAAAGCTTACGAAATACCCGATAGACAACTGTCCTCACATAACAAAATTAATAACAAAATTTTCCAAGATCAAAAGTTTTCGGCCTGTTTCCAATCGAAAAGACAACTTAAGATAATAAAATGGACGTAGGCCAAATCCATTGTAAATAGAATAGAGATTTGAGTTAATTTTGTTGCCTCAATATTCTAATCACGACAGGTCTAATTCTAATGAAATAAATAAGAAAGATAAAGAAAAATACAAAAAGAACAAAAGGATTAAAATCCACAAAAATTCGGATTTTTACGAATATCCTAGCAAAACGTTTAACGTCCATTATTTATCAATAAATTATCCAATTCATAGCCATCCAGTTGGCCTTATCGCGTGTGACCTAGATTGTAATTTTCCTCAAGACCGGTCCAACTTGTAACAAAAATAGATGATTTGTGTTTTACATCCTACCCAACACGTGCTATCCCTTCATATCTGATATACCACAAGATCAACTATTTAACATTAAGCCGCTCCACAACAATATCTTTTATCTAAACCCAACACCTTTCAAGATCAAAAAACGCAAAAACATATTTTCACATACAATGAAAGGCCCTATAAGAACAGCAACAGGCACAACATTGGGATTAATGAATGGCACACTTGGGTTCAAAGAGTCTTACGCTGGTTGCCGAATGGATCAATTCCGACAAACAAACAGCACCTGGCAAACCAGGACAGTCAAAAAATATCATGACATTGCCGACATGGGAAGTCTTAAACAAGAGCCAATAACCTAATTACAGTACGTAAACCAGAGTGAACATCTTATGTTGGGCAACGAATTGAAATAAGCTTATACGTTTCATTTTAGCACCATTTGCCAAACTCCAAATGGAACAATGTCAACATAATAGGAAGGGAACTGTTTCATAACGATAGCAAATACAGGACATAATTACGGCAGCCATAAACATATTGCCCCTTTTAATTAACGAAGGGTCACGATAAACAATAATCCCCAAAATCTACCCAGCATGATGAGGGGATCCAACCATAATATCAAAGACCATTGGAATTGATCCATCTTGGAACTACAGAAACCTATCCAAAGCGCTTTTGGACATCAATCAACAAATAAGAACCACAAATAAAACGAGTATCCTCAAAATACTTCACATGCCTACATACAATTCAGACTTAATGCAAGAAGCTAGACTCCAACGAGGTCACTTTTTCCCTTAAACCCATCGCTCACTAAGTAAGGAAAATTGATCACCTAGGGCAAAACAGCAAAGCCTCAATATAATACAACCAATAAAGAAAAGAACGGTGCTTACAATATCTGAAAAACAAATAAAAATTCTTTTATCGATAAGGATTTCAGAATGTAAAGGAATAACCGTTATAACATACAATAGAGTACCCAACAAAGATGTACACAAAAAATGTAAGGAATTTATAGAATCTCGGGAAAGCATACGACATATCTACAACTTTCACCTAGTCCACTTTGGGCATTGGGATAAAAAAAATTTTAAAGCCAACTTTATATACACCAAGGAATCCCGCAAAGTAATGATTCATTTAAAAAATAGCCCCATCCATTCTGACCACAGTCGCCGGGTTTTCCTGGGACTGCTGGAGCAATTCAAACTTATTGCTAAACAACAAACACCTAGAACTTTAAAATAATCATTCACCTACACTACCTCAATATAAAGTTTTATCTTCAATAAATCCCAAATAAATACCACATTGGGTTCCAACGGCGTATGGGGATTTTTATAAAAAATTATCAGATTTGGGTCATAAAGAAGGATAAAACAAAAATACCAGATCGCTCTACCAACCATAAAAAATATAATGTAAAACGTATTAACATTTTCGATACACTGAAGCCCTCATACCCTACATCATGTAAAAACATTCAATACTTGTTCCACTTATGAGACGGCATGAACCCATTTCGGGAAATCATTGAAAACTCGGACCATAGAATCAACTGCATAATATATGCATAAATGAAATGGCCGTCAAAGCTCCTTTTATCCTAGCAAATAATACAAGAGCAATTAAACCGAAATTCAAATCTAATTACATAAAAGCATCTTGTCAGATATATAATTGAAAATCAAAAGATTCACATATGTTCAAAATGACGGGTTTGATAGAAATGCCAAAGGAACCAAACCCATACATAAATACCTCACGCTATCACCAAATTAAATGGTTAACTCACGTGCTGTCAGGGTGAAATATTAAAACGGGTAATGGTACGACATTGGAAATAATATTGAGTGGTTTTCCTGAATAATGACATATACAATTCAACTTATTCGACTACTAGAAATATGAAACTAATACGAGTCCTCCTGGAAACCTCTTGGACGGCCCTAATAAAATTCAGACTAAGTAACTCAATTCTTAAAAGGAATATGCCTAAAAACATTAAAACTTTATATACAATAAACAGGAGACCAATCACAAAATCAAACTCGCTATAATACATGTCTAGATAAGAATACAAATAACCGATACTAAAACAATTATACAACCAATAACATGAGCCAATACCAAAGACAAAATAACCAAGATTATAGAGATCGGAAAGGAACCAGTCCCCATCCAAATTAAAGGTGAAAAGCTTTTTAGCAAGTACGCAAAAATCGCGAACAGGAATTGATACCCTTTTTGACTCAGTATCTTGATTGATTATTGAATGGTTGATAGAAATTACTCGGCTTTTAGTTCGTTCTCACAGCGAGATCTTAAAGAATAGATTACCTATTATCAGTTGAAAAAACCTGTGGAAAAAAATTAGTACCGATATAATGCCAACGGAATTCTTTTTTTTCCTAGGCAGGGCATAAACA
>Ga0163217_1066008_pt1 | contig 17990 bp, 16 predicted proteins | sample SynspAceP_FD_185933 | JGI IMG/M metagenome (GOLD analysis project Ga0163217, IMG submission 185933) | Saline lake microbial communities from Ace Lake in Antarctica - Synechococcus sp. Ace-P (PacBio error correction) | ecosystem: Environmental > Aquatic > Non-marine Saline and Alkaline > Saline ...
TCGATACGGTTAACAACAGATATGCGCAATTCCCGACCTGGTCTAAAATAACCGCCGGCCGGATTTGTACTATCGATTCCATATGAAATTCACAATTCTGGATTTAATGAACATGCGCTCATCGTAACCGACAGCCAAGTGGGGATTTGAATTTTGAATTAGGGTGAATGCCACTATAATAAAAAATAAGTTACCAAAACTTTACGGCTCAGAGTAAATTTATTTCTGAGGAGATCAGACCAGAAACCAACTGAAGAGAACCGATAGTTCATTCTATAGGCCCTGGAACAGATGGTAGTCTATCAAAAACCAAGGAAATTGACAGTGTGCAACAATTTCAGTGACGCACGTAGCAGATATAACTACCCTGTGATGTCGCTTTGTGGATACCTGGGATAATATTAGTGATGAAAAGCAGGGTGCAGTAAGGGAATGCGCGAACTCGCCTAGTCCACCTTCTAAGCTTCATCGCGGATATTAAACTATAAAGGGGTTTAACTTTTCATTAGCCTGTGTTTCGATTGGAGCATTTTGGATGACTGTACGATGCCCCATCGAAGATGCGGAGGTATTGGAACCAACACAAAGCGCCAAACATGAGATGCCCTGCCTACCAGGAAAGATCCGACTGGGCGAAAGGAACTTCCAACCATCACCGGTACGCGAAGAAGTCCACGCATTCGTCAAATGACAATTTAACAGAGTTATCTGAAAAGTTAGCCGTACAAGAGCGAACTAGCGTAGCGCACACGAAAGATGCGTTACTGGCTAATAGGCTATACCATTCCTTAAACGATACACTGCTGATCAATACGGAAGTAGCAATTAGGAAATTTATATTCTGGACGTAACTGAGTTGACCTTTACTAACTTTTGATGGAAGTAGATCCTAAGAAAAGCCGGGACCAAATAATTTCGGGGCAATCCATTCGTCGGAGTTATTTTATAACAATATCCTCACCAAAAGTGTTGTCTTGGTAAGCTAAACATTACATTTTTAATTTTAAAGCAAACAAAATACACGATGAAAAAAGTATATAATTATACTTAATAAGCAATATCCAGGAAGGCGAGGGACAAGAAACTCATGTATGATAGTGAAAACAAATTGAAGTTGGGAAAAGAACGAACCTGATCAAGATTATGGAAGCTAACGAGAAGGAGCCGATTGTAGAACGCCATTGGCCGATTGCTTATGGAATCCAACATGGCGCAAGGGCGTTGGCTATGCCAGCACCTAAATCTTTGACAATCAAGGGAATGACCATTGGAGAGGCGGGAATCATGCAGCAAGACGAGGAGATGAAAACTTTAACAACCAATCCCCAACTATAAGCTACGGGGATACCTATCTATATAAAGAGTGATACCAGTAGTGCCAACGTAAAATTTTGAAATCAATGGCCAAAAGTAAAGGAAATTAGTAGGCAATAGTGAATGCTCGTACAATTCAATCATTGACAGGCCCTATTTTCTACGGCATATGCCTAATACTCGCCTTACTTATCTTTAACACGTACAAGTTTCCCAATAATACAGAAAAAATGTTTGACGCATGAATCACACATTGCTCCAAGAATGTGAGCCGCCTAAAAAGTTGTAGGAGCCCTTAAAATATTGCCGATTTGGGAAAAGGCTGTTGGATCTCTTCACCCTTGAACAATAAGTTGCCGAAGTGATTGGCAAGGGTGCTTGCCTGGGCGGAATGACATCACATATATAATGCATAAGGCTACAGAATACAACACAACGAATTTTGAACAAGGCAATTGCAGCTGGTCCAAATGTGTGGGAACAATATCCCCATAGCGATCCATATCTTTCCCTTTTCGAGAAGGCAATCAATATTAAAGGAAAACCGTTTTTTTATGATGACGATAGGATGTGATACAATCGAAATTAAACTACATGTCCAGAACACAGGAGGTCCTAAGACCATGGGAGTATGGTTCCACGAGCCTTTGGATGATTGTAAACGAAATATGAAGCGGAGACATCAGGAAAAAGTGTAGACCACTTAATCCTGCTGATGCGAAATTTTCGCTTCAAAGGTTTCTTGGGACTGAGAGTATACACACTCAATTTAACCATACATACAAAGTTATTTTTAAAATATGGACTGACGGAATCAGGTAATTTAATCAATGGTTCTAAAATATTCCATTTAAGAGCGGCCGATACCGCTATTCTGTTAGTAGCAGAGGCACAAATCAGGTGAATGGTTCAGGTGCTGGGAGATTTGATAAAAACGCTGCGAGGAAAGAACTAGTTTAAGCTCCAGTATCGGGAAGCGGATCATAAAATGATTTGATCCACGAGACAAGGTAGAAACTGGCCGGTGAAAATTTCCGCTACAGAGAAATCGTAATCATGATAAAGCAGGGATATATGATTTGAAGAATTCCCTGGCAAGACCGGAAAAAAATGATTCCGAGTGGATGTGAAAAGTTTGAATGCGCCTAAAAATATTACAGCCCGCCTATACAACGATATTGAAATCGCATGTGTACCGTACAGAAATCCCGATGGTCCAATTAACAATATGTATTAGTCCAAGGATGAAAGTACAACCAAGTATATCTTGACAAATTACCAATTTAATATCTATATATTTGATTTTCATCAAATCACTATAGAGTATATTCATACGAACCGCACTGCCTATCCTCTTATAGGATTTAAAAAATTGGCGCTGAGAACTAATACTTACAGCTTTAATTCTTGTTGAATAAATTCCCCAAGACAATAATTTAGTCACATTATCAATGCTAAGAACTGAAATATCCATTTGGGAATATTTTTTTTATAATTCATTATTCACTAAAAGCTCATGGATACCTCTATAAACTATTCCAGATCCATAAAGAATCCTTATAAAATTAAAACATTATTCATATCAGCAAAAGCCTAAAATTATTCAGGAGTGTGTATTCCATGCCTTTATTCCTTATTTTCATTTCAACAAAATTCAAATTTAAAAGAGGTAAAATTCAACCAAAGGAGTCCAAACTTAAAGTGAATGTAAGCAGCCTAAATAAACGTGGAATTTATTGACAAGCCGGAACTGCTGAGGTAAAATACGGTAATACTAAGCCATTCAATTTTGAATGTAGTCTGCTTTTCAGAACCCGGAGGTAATTGGACTAAAAAAGTTGGATCCGTAATGGGCAAATCACGTAATTGTCGGCAAAATCCCAACTGCCCTGGCCATAAAGACAAATAAAAACTATCGCCAGCCCCGAACGCCACTCTCAGGCTACGAAAGAGTTCTCATGCAATACATACATACAGTAACTAGACAACTACCTTGTTAAATTGAAAGAAATTTTGCATTGTACCCCAGTCACTTCCTTTGGTGAGAGATCAGGCACACATATGATGAAACTACTGCAAAGTAAACCCCTTTTGAGACTACCTAAAAGAAGACAAACCAAAAGAAGTTCAATCCTTAATGGGCATGTCAGAATCCTCCTTTCTACGTGAAGATTACAGGAGTCTCCATATATGAAATGTTGTAGACATTAGAAGATGGTTGCCAGCTGGCGCGATTAAAATATAGATGTACCCAATGCGTGTGTATACGGTAAGAAGTAAATTTGAAGCCCAATGAAAGCAAAAAGCAAGTGGAGTCATAGATCTATGATGTATCCAGGAATGAAAGGTCAAGGCTATGTGATTGGATACATAGAAATGCCCCTAGCCCGTATCTATCATCAAGTCCCGTGTGCAACTTTATGTGCAAAATAAATAACAATCATTAAAAGAGAATGATAAGAAAAAAATGTTCACCCCTGAATAGAATTATCTTTATAACGTTATTTTTCCCAAACATCCAACACCTAAAACAACTATTTACGCTCCCCTCTAATATTCAGGTATAGCATGAACCAACAGATCAAGAAACAGAACTGGGCAACACGAGAGAAAAGGGAAAATGTGAATATGCTAAATGTTATGAATTTGAATATTTAAGATTTCAAGAGGTATCACCCCCTTCCTATACTAAAGTACCGACCTCAAAACCAATTAGAAGAGTAAAACTGCCTTTGTTGGTGTTGCCGGGAAGGATGGTGTGGACAAAGTGAGTCTTGTCAAAATATCTTAGAAGGATCGCATTGAATAATAGTCGATTAGACACAGGTACCTTTGGGATAAGTGAAAACCTGGCCGCAATACAGTGAGCAAAAGTTGGATATCAATTTTAGAAAGAATCTGACTTGGTAGTTTTATGGATAAAAAGAAGTAAAAGGAGTTCCTGATCTTTAAGACATGACACATTTTTGAATCATAAGGGTTAAGAAGCCCGAGTATAAAAAGTGCAAAATAATTAAAATCAAAAATAGTAAAGCTTCCAAAGGAACAAGTTATTCTACAGGTATTACACCATTAACCATAAGAACGCAAACAAGGTTTAACGATTCTACTGATGAGAATAGGTCCTAGTTCACTCCCAAATGATAGCTACAATTGGACCTATGCCAAATTGGGACCTCGCAAGGTTTCGACACCAAACCTTTGATCATCGCAGGGTATTGATTATATTTTTAAAAAAATATCTCCTGCAGTAATAGATAATGTCCGTTTCACAGAGAAATTAAATGAAATTGTTTATCCGACAATTGCCCGGTCCTTTATTCAATTGAATGTAATGCTATGTTTGTGTTGAAAATTTTCAAATGACAAAATAATACCAAACTATAAAATAATTAGGCTTATCCTAATTTATATGACAGTTTAGATAGGGATTAAAAAACAAATACCACCCCTCTTTACAATTTAGTAAAATAGATCATTACCATTATAAATCAAATTATGAAAAAAAAACCAATTTTAGTTGGAATACATACACTGATACTAGTATACTGCTTATCAAATTTCAATCAGGTAATCAACACACAAAAGAGAAAGTCGAGAGAGAGAAACCAGCGAGCCACTACATAGCAAAAGCACTCCCTCTCACAATTAAGGATAAAGGTGGCCACCATACTCACCAATCGATCGAGGAATGGATACCTGACCGTATACCGCAAGAATAATTGTTACATGTTGGGATAGACATTGTGTGTGGAAGCAACGAAGAGTGGCAGAAATAGGCCCCGAACTCAATAGTGTAGTAGAGAAGCTAGGGGAAGGGGAGCAATTGTAGTCTCACATTTGCGCCCTAGCGAACCAATGATTTTACAAGACGCATCGACCCTGGTAGGAAACTAGGCCCTAGTTAATAAACTAATAAAAAAGTAGCTTCTAAAGTGTAGAGCAAGAGACCGGCCGCGCGATAGGAGCGAGGTCGCCCCCAGTTGCATTTTCCACGATTTCCAATGGTGGTTGCATGGCATCCCCTGGAGTGCCCCGGAAAAAAAGAAAGTGTTTGGAAAACGCAGATGCACGTAAACCATTGTAAGATTCTTGAAGGTCGCCGCCATTTCAGATTCGGGGTAAGCAAATGGTAGTTTGTTTGGCCAAAAAGGAAATAAAAAATGTATACAACCGAGTGCATACTAATCATGTGCGTTTTATGGTAGGGATACCCTTCGCGTTTAACGCTAACAGGAAATGAGATTGGGAATGGAATGTAGTACTAATGAATTTAACCGATACCAATGTATGAATAGTACTTCCAGAACCTCTATGTATCGCATTTTACACGGCAACAAGTCTAAGTGCACGATAATTGAAAGAAGTTGTTGGTCGCAACCCATGGTTCCACAGACATTAACTGCAAAAAAACAGTTCGATTTCAGATGAACAAAAGGCCCGCATTTGCCTTGGTCATAGCGCAGGACGGAATACCCGAGACGGATAAAAGGTCGCGCCGAACCATTTGCCCATGAACCCTTGCTCATAAAAATGTTAATTGTAGAATTGCTCTCACAGTAAAGCTATATATGGGAAGGGAGGGGAAGCACATAATATTGAGAAAGTCTTCAGAATTATGGAGACACTGATCTTGCCGGTGTCTAATTATATTCGTCCAACAGCAGCATTGGAAGCCAAAAAAAAATGAAATCCATCTCAAAATATTGTTAAAAGTGGTCAAAGCCCGTACTGAATCCGACAAGCTGTTCACGGCTTGTTGACCCTAAAAGGCAAATGTTCCAAGACGAGGCCGGTTATTGAAAAGCGAGACAGGCACGGTGGAGATTTTCTATCCAATGGACGCAATATTTTGATTTGAATTCTCGCGGAGCGACTATCAATGACCCCCTATAGCCATTTAAAACGAAGGAACAAAAATCAGTTATACTTACCAGAAGAAAGGAAATCATCTTAAAGGGCTAGAGGTGATGGTTACTTAGCGCTAATATGTTATGATAATAAACTCCCCCTAAGGTCAAACACATGAAAACAAGAAAATTACTGAGGGAACCTTATAACTAATCAATCCCCTCGGAACCTTGTTTGTCTTGGATCAACACCAAACCATATGAAAAGGCCATATTAACTCTCTATGGACGCATTGGGATGACTGGAAATTCCGAAGTTTTAACAAGATCTTTGCAAATGTTCAAGCTCCGTGGGAGTTATTTACTAAACCAGACTAAAAAACACTAAAATGGAAAACGAATTTGAGGAACCATCCTTCTGCTGCGGCAGCGGCCGCCATGAACTACCAAAGTTCGGATTATTAAATGCGCGCGCTGGGTGCCATGAAAAATAGTACTTGCAATTTAGAGGTGCTGGCAAGTAGGGCAGCAGGTACCATAATCGGAGTACCTGTTAAGTGAACAATAAATCGTCGAAATCAAATCGGTCCTGCGCGATGTAAATCCGGTAAAGGCCCAACAAGACCAAATTTCAACAAGTGAAAAGGAATTGGATATATACCAACTTTGTGAAGAAACCATGAAAAATGGCCGTCTCAATACAAGGAATATTGGATTGCCCGTTTGGGATTCAACTCCAGAAGAGCATATGGCATGCACTGGCTACCGTAATGGGCCGTCAAGCAGGAAAGATGTATACGTTGAGAAAAACCCAAGTACAATATTGGGAGGAAAAAAAATGGCGTTGAAGCAAGCGAGAAATCAATAAGAAGAATGGTCCAAGAAAGCCGCGCTGGAATACCAAAACACAGAAGCTGCGCCGTATGGATTTTTCGCCCGAGATTATATAAAAAGCGGCAAACTTGGTAAAATTGGCCCAGTTAAATCTTACATAACATGTTGGCGGAAATAAATGGAAGGCCAAAGCCAATACCGAAGTACCATCAAGGGTTGGACTGGGGCCTGCAAGTGACCACACCCACCAGTGCATAGAATCCTGTAATCCCATGATATGGAAAGAGAACGAGGGGATGGGAAGTTTTTGGCCTATCAGGGCGGGACTGGCTCCAGGCGACGGAGTGCCCAGTATCGTTTTTTAGATTTGGCCCGCATGGAGTGCTAGGGACCCGGTCATCCAAGTCCTGTCCACGGAGGCGCGGGGAAACAATTCTGGGGCTTCGAACAGAAACCCCTGAATTCCAATCTATTACTATGATTAAGGATAATGCCAACTACTGCTGTGAGAGTGGCAATGCCAACAAATTATATGAAGAGCAAGCTCTGCGTCAAGTACGTGAAAAGCAATTCGCAATCCCCGATGAGACAGAATGCAACACGCACCAGAAATCTATTGAACATAAAGGTTTAATGTACTTGGGCCGTCATTGGGTGGGCAAGTATTGGGTGAAGATGGGGAAATCCAAGGCGCACAAATACGGTATAGTTCCCAGGACATCTGATACCACAGGATCCATTCGCTCTCCCCTTAAGGGAAAGACGCAACCTAACGGAAAGCCTGTTGGAAGGCACAAAGCGCCACAATTGATACATTTAGGAAATATAGCCTATAGGGTTGGCAATAAGCCAATTGTTCTTTGATGCGGAAAAGAAATGTTTATTGGGACCGCAAGAACCAAATGCATTACTACTGACGAAACAGGGGAAAGCTATAAGATACCTGAAGCAAAATCTAGATTCATTCAAATAGAAAGTAACATTAATATAATCGTAAAACCAACTCACCAATTATTTATTGTGAAATCCAAAATGAAAATGTCTAAAAAATATGGCATCTCCTTCTTTCAGTGGGCCCAGGGATTATTTTGTATAGGCTACACCATGAGCACTTGGAAGCTGTTACTTCTATGATTAAAGCTGAAGCATGTATGGAATGGGCTATTGTGGGTGTTATTTTCCTTGAGATGCTTTTTGCTTGTACTAATGAATGCTTTGTGACGATTCCGCCGGTCACAGGAAAGACGGGCCATAAATAGTTTTAAGATGATTTTGAATGGGGCAAGTTTCGCCATTATACTCATTATAGGAATCCTTATGGCAATGGAGCGCTTTATCCGGAATACTAGGGCTTACAAGCAATGCCATCTCTAGAGCTAGTACGCCCTTATTTTACTCCGGCTTGATGAAGCAACTTTGGATGGTTTGGCATCTCTCTTCTATTCTTTAGTACTCATCCATGTATATATTTCTTTTGGTTGGTAAATATTCATTTTTCGAGAAGATATTGGTGTGGTGTGTTCGTTACAATAATGGGAAATATCGTTCATTCTTCCAATGTTCATGCATAGCCTCCAGTAACAGTATTATATTAAAGGGTTTTAATACCCAAAATAGCCACCTGATGCAAATCTTGATGTCGCTTGCTTTCGTGCTACCACAATGGCGGCCCCAACCATTTGTTGTAAGAACCTAATATTTTAAAAGGAGAAAGGCTGGGAAACAACATCATTAAAAGAGCAACGAAAGGATGCCCTAGTTTCGGCATTTTCCCTTTTTGTGATCTCGCCACCATTATATTTGCAGTCTACTGTGCATCTCTTTATGAAGGGTATTGACAAGCAAACGTCTAGATATGGTATATGCGCTAGAAACCTATTGCTGGTAAAATGGCAATGGTGTAATTTATGTTGGAGCCATGAGTGCAGTTTAATCCTCCATATTTCGAATTTGATAGGTACTTCCCTTACTAATTGCGGCCTCGAACTAAAAGAAATGGCGAAATGGATATTAAATCGCCCACCTTTAAAATATTGGTCTGCTAGCTGCCTAATCGGGTCTAACAGTGGCCCAATTGTTGGGAGCAAATCCATAATAGTCTATAACACTAGCTACGCAGGTGGCCAAGTTTTTATCCACCCGTGTAATTTGGGCATTTTTATCTAAATAAATAAAAGTCATAATGTGATCTAAAAAGCGGAATATTTAAAAATGAATACCGCCCTTATAGCGCCCTTTTTGCTTGCCTTAATATTTCCTATAAGGGAATTTGGCATTGAAGTACTTTTCTTAGGGTAATTTAAGCTGAGGAAGATAACCTAAAACTAATTTAGCTTTTAAAGTGATCCCTATGTTTATTAACCATACAGTTTTTTATAGATTATATTCGCCAGTATATGGATGGAACATAATCAGTATTAAAGTAAAATATTAAAAAAAGAAACAAGACTTCCCATCTAAATATGAAATTGTTTTATGGAGAAACTTTAAATGGTAGAAACACAGACTGGAACTGTCCATTTTTGGAGACAGTTTTGCTTGGTCTTTGCGTGCGGCGCGATTCTGGGAAGCCAAACAAAAAGACGTAACCAATGTTGTTCATTGAGTCCGTAAACCTAGGTATTAATTATTTTGGGACACTGCCGAGCCTATAATTGAAGGTAGGAGTGAATTGGCCTAGAGTTTTGCCATTAAGGAAATTCCCAAGGGACAAACTAATCCTTGGAACACAAAATAGCCCATCTAATTGTTATACATAAAGACCCATAATAAACACATTGTGAACAATCCTTAAAAAGACGGGGAACCGATATGTGGATATATATATGGTGCATTGGCCATACTCCCCATTTCTATAAAACATTTTAACGATAAGCCCGCCGTGCTATAGAATAAAAAATCCACTAATATAAATGATACCTATTGAAAGCCTTCGTCAAGTAAAAAAATCTGAAAAATAAGGGGTATGGAAAATCATAATTTTGCAAGAGCCGCTTGGAAGGACCTTCCATTGAAGAAAATTGCACCGTAAACAATTTGCCATACAATCTGTTATGCAAGGGCCATTGAATTTGAAATACCTTGCCCTATTTGTTGAAATGAAAGATGTAGCAAATTGGATAATGGCCTATACAGGAATATTTGGCAGATAAATACGCTACTCTTTAATGAAGTGAAAACCCTGGCAGCGAGAACTATCTCGCCATTTTAATGCCTTAGGTTTCCGAGCATCTGTCGGCATGGGAGACTGGAGCGAGAAGAAAACTAAATTCAGTCCTTGAATACCATTCGATTATGTGCAAGGAACAGAGCTTACATGAAACCGATATGCTAATTATATTGGATTTTCCAAAATCCTGGGATTACTTGGACTGTGGTATGTCTAAGAAATATTCACAATTAAATTCCCAAATTGCAATCCTAATAAAAAATTGCCCTGATGGAGAAAGAAGAATCTGATCCGCATTACCGGCTTCCACGTTATGAACAATGGGCAATCACTTCGACATTAACGAAAGTGCTTTTCCAATGAACCGCAACGATCTTAGATTTGAATTAAAGCTATTATACCTCGTTTTGTAATCTGGAAAAAAGTGGGATAGTGTGATTTTTAAATTTTAATATATATGAAAGTCTCTTATTTTCTATTCATGCGACTATTATATAATGCTTGTCGTTTAGCTCATGTAACATAAATCCGAAGAAAAATGATTTGCCGCTTCCTAACCCAAAGGGACAAAATGGTCACATAATAATGTCTAAGGAGTCCTACTTGGGATACTTAGAACGTTTGCCGCAATAAATCCGGTTTAATAGGGCAGTCAAAATGTCTTGAATGGTCCCGTTAATGGCTTTTGTTTCCCGATCCCATGAGTCCAAAATGGTATTTATATATTGGTGAGTATAAAAGAAAACTATAGTTCCGATCATGATATTGTACTGCAGACTCCAACGTGTAAATATACGAGTCCGAGACAGAGAAAAACGAGTAAGTAAATGAATTGTTCCCGCTAACATGTTTCATATGATTCAATTAAAATTACAAGGCACTTGATGTTATTGGTTACCTAATGTTGATTGGAGAATATCACATGTATTTTGACTGGTTCCAGCAATTTCAATTTGCAGCTCTGAGAAATCGGAACGGTGCACTGCCGTGGCAACAGCCCCAAAGGACCTTTTGTGTTTTCAAAATAAGGCCCGATTCCAAACCTGCCGCCATAGAGACCCAGTATACCCGAGAACAAACCTAATTTTATCTGGATAGAAATCAAAGATGCTACGCCCCTATGATGTTTTTAAATGGAAAAAAGATTGGGCAATTACACTATATGATGGACCTCGCCTGCTTGCAAGCTTGGTGCTTGCGGTTTCAACCCCCCAGAACCGAAGGCCATACGGGAAACCCAATATATGGTGAATGTAGAAAGTAAATCCCAATTATCATCTCACTGCAGGATTTTATCCAGCGAGTTCACTCAGACGGGCCAAGTGTCTGCTATTTCCCATCAACATACTGTTGAATTAAACAGAACTCAAGCTGTACATCTGTAAAGGTAGAAATTGACCAAAGCAAATATTTTAGAATTTTTCCAGTGACGGGGGCTTCTGGCATTCAGAAATATGTCGAGAATAAGATGCCGGATAATTGGGGACAAACCATTACCGGTTTATTGATAAAGATTCAATATATTCTATGTATTCCGTCTAAGGATCAAGATATTATGGCACAATCAACCTTGCAAAGGCTCCTGGACTATATTGTTTTAGACAGAAGGATTCCGAGTCTAAACAACGAATCCCAGCGAGAATACATCTCTTATATAAAGAGCTATAAATGTTGAAGAAATTAATATGGAATTTAAGGCTGGATGCAAAAATGCATGTCATTTGGGATTTAAATCTCCATATAGATCATAATGGATGGAATGGGGCCAATTTACCACTCAGAGCCATAATTACGCGGTATTTATAAGGAAGTAGGTAATTGAGTGAAAGAGTGGTTGGCAGATAAATGTGTATGAATGGCCAAAAATATGAATCGTTGATTTCCTGGAGCCATAAAGATGGAAAAAGGCATGGAAATCAACTCTATTTGCAAAAAAATGGAAGGAGAATTCCAAATAAGCATTAATGGGCTACAGGTTGGGGCAGAGGAATTAAACAAAGCCGCCCAGGAATTATAGGATTGGCCCTGATGCCCAACAGCTTTTTTTATTGGCAATCGCGCTTATTTGTAAGAAGAAGTCCCCAGGTAGATGAGGCTTTTACATTGTTTTTTATGAACCTTGGTAAACTCGGGAACGCAGGACCGTGATTGGGACTTCTCAAAAAACGGATTCTTTTATTCTATAATCGGAAAGGGAGCGTGTTCCAAAAAAAGATTCAAGTTTTGCCAAATGGAACTTTGGAAATGGTAAGGGGTTTTGAAATTTTATGCCCCGACGGTGGTCCTTTGATGGAACAGTTCCAATATTTAACTCGATGGTTAATTGGTAAAATTATCTCCTTAAAAATTGAAAAGATTTAAAATTCAAGGTCACTTTATAAGTTCTTTGGATAATCAGTACAGGCAAACATGCAGTTTACTTGAAACCTTGGTGACTACTCCTTGATGAATAAGGTAAGAGTTGTAATCCTTAACAATCAAAAATTAAATTTCACTTTTGTTCAGCATGCAGGTCCGTCTACTTCTTGCCAATAGCGATTTGGTGTTGTTACCTTATGTTTGAATAATAGAAATAAGACTTCGATGCATCTCGTGCCCAATTTGACTGCGATAAGTATAGCAAGGCTTTGGTGATTGTGGCCTTCAACGATTTAACCGAAACCTGTTAATACTTCCGCAATCTCTAAATTTGTCAGTCCATCATGTTTTGCTTTAACATAAATATTCCTGCATTTGGATGCAGTGTGAACAATTTCTTTTTTTTACTAGAGTTTATTTTCGATCTAAGGCCAATGTTGACTCTTCTATTTTCGACCAAATAAATGGTAAGTGCAATTCAATATATTTTTTCTCCAAAGGAACACTAACTTCTGTTTCCGATATTCATCTGCAATAAATTCGTTATAAACGGATTTATACAAAAAGACTCCCTAATTTCAAAATCACACATTCCTTTAATTGATCTCGTTTTCTTCAAGTACGAATAAAAGAACGTTCTGTACAATATCTTAGGCAGCATCTGAGAGAGCGAGAGCTAGTACACAATGAATCAGAGCTTATGATGAGAAGGTAATTGCGACTAGGACGGTGTACGCTTAGAATCCCCTGACTTTAAAGGCTTCAATTAAATTTTGTGTTAATCTAAAATAATGTTAAGGCATAATTCGCCAATATGATAATAATCTAGCTACTATTTGGGTAATTTTAAAAAAAATTACTAAAAAGTTAGGTGTTGTGTAAAATTCATACGTATAATTTATAAATAGCAGAATGAAGACGGATCAAAAAGTAAAGCTCTAATAGCCAAATTCTTGACATCCTCCACAGCTTCTCTAAGCCGATTTGGAATGACTAGAGTTTGTTGAAAGATGCTAGAAACGAAACCATTGTTCAATCCTCCTATGGTCCAATACCAAATTTTTCAATTGTAACACAAATTGAAAAATTCGACGCCATAAATTAAAAAGCAATTGCAGAAATAATGGTCGAGGAGAAAAAAGACTTATAAGACTCCAAAGACAATGCGTCACGGGTTATAAGTTATGCCGCTGCCGCAGTGTTGTACAGGTTTATTGTCAAGGTTAAAGTTCCTCTAAGGACAATATCTTTACTGAACCCATTTGAACGCAACCTAGAATAATTAGCAATAATATGAAGAAGGTCCAATAAAAGCAACCTGACTTTAGAAGATGCTCTCAATTGCTTAGGAAGGTATTGCCTATCAAACTACAAAATGTCATAGTGATGGTGAAGAAATCATGTAACGGAGCAGGGAAAGCAATTTGCAGAAAGTGGTTCATCAATTATTAACTGTCAAGAGGAGACAGTTCACCTGTTTTGTCTGATTTGGAACAGAATTGTGGTTGAATCCCGATCTGCGCGGCTTAAGTATCCGGTAAACTTCATAAGAGAGAGTCACCGCGCGAAGATCTGAATCTCGTATACGTGAAGTTACTTCGATGTTTCTCCGCACTGAACATGAACGGCTCAAAATTATAGTTCTGGTTCAATCAGTTCAAGAAATAAGAGGTCTGTGGGCACAAATTCAATATAAAAAGCCTACACAGGAAAATACTACAATATATGGAACAATTAGTGAAGCAATAATGCGTGCAATTATAGAGTGAAATGCAGTCTTAGCAAAAAACTGTACTAGAGCCATTCAACACAAGGCAAGTGCCTGGAAGCGCTCTAAGATGACAAGGCTATCAGATATAGCTACCGTCAATGTTTTATAACGAGATTCCCTGAAAGAAGCGTGTAATTAGTTTCCGTAGAAAACCGTAAGTAAGAGATTATAAGGTTTATCACGCTGGTATGAATCCGAGATGATGAATTCTCGAGTCCTAAACTGAAAAAAGCACTATTAATGAGCGGGGTAAAGACAAAAATTCTATGAAGATATATTTGAATACATTAAAAAATTTCGGAGTTCATAAGATTATGAAACTAATTAATAAACAACCTTTTAAAAATAATATTTTCATAAAAGGGACGAAGAAAGAAACATGGTAGCGGCGCAATCAACTTCTCCCTTAGAGCGTACTAGTTAAACTAATGTCTACCAAATACCGATGGTAAATTTATGAAAATTAAATTAAATTAAGCTCGCCAGTCAGTTCTCCGAAGCGTGCTAATTTATCCTATGAAAGCCTTTACTCTTCTTATTGTGCACAGATGCGTTTGGAATTAACTACAGAAAAAATCTTTTTCCTCAAGAAAATAATATCTATAAAGTAGATAGGTAGTTTCTCTGTGATATGAAGTCTTGATATTATTCAGGACCAAACAAAAGATCGTTTTTGTATAATCCTGCCGCGATTGTCTCAAGATAGCGTCGCGAGTAGAGTACAATTAAAGAAGGAAGATCGCAAGTATAATGAGCCCCTAAAACAAAGTTAATCCAAGCGATCGCTGCGTATGAAATTTGAATGTCCACATAACCGCAAAAAAATCGTAATCGTTATTCCGCCGAGGAACGTTATCTCAAAATGATAAGCCCACAATGATTTCGCAGCAGCAGAAGCAGCAGCAATCGAAGCTCGGATGGTATACGACAAGATGTGGGCCTTTACCAAGAGCGAGCCATTTGAAATGGGAACCTTAAAATGAACCCAAAACCGATTTTGTGTAATTTTTTCACTAAGCCGTCACCAAATGAAAAGGCTGTTTTCAAAGATATCCTACATGGTTGCTTCTTAAAATTTCTACAACCGGGCAAAGAAATATAACTTTGAACCCTAGACGGTAGACTCCTCTGCGACAGAAGAGTTAGTTGTTGGTTTTAAAAAAAAGAACCCAGAAAAACGGGATTTAACGGGCAGTAATCCCTATCAGGTACTCAGCAACGTTAGGGCAAATCCTGTACAAGCTGCCGCCGCTCCGCAAAGGCAGTAACTGGTGTGAATATCAATATAAGTAAAAGGAAACCGGGAGATGGTTCACTATTGATTATCCGGGGCCAATAGTTGTTGGCGATAGCGGAGCGAAGGTGCCCCTTTTGGTAATTGATGGGTTGTCGGTATTAAAGGTCAATGAACCAATGATATTGCGGCCAGGAGTGGTATGAAAAGACGCCCACATCTACGCTATTAAAGTTCACAGTGGCGCAATGGGTAATTATTATCAACACACCAAAAAGGGGTGTCGTAAGCGAAAGTCGACCTATAAAAACTAAACAGGAATAAGTACCTACAACCTCCCCGAATAGAATAAACGCGCAACATTCTATAAAACAAGACAGTAATGGCCTTCCAGGACATCAGGAAAGAGATCCTCGTAATAAAACCGACCATGAATTGGGCCAAATGTCCAAAATGAACAACATACGATGCTCGATTATAACGGTGCCGCAATACAAAGTACCCATGAATCTTGCGCATCCGGTGGATGATAAAGACCACCTCGACTTTCAGCAAGGCCTATTTGAAAACGAAGAGGGAACATACTTTGAAACTGGTATAAAAGCATTACTATAAAAGGAGGAATCCAAGTATTTAAACGATATAGTCAACAAGAAAGTATGTCAACTTTACTATATCCTATAGTAAAGCAAAATTTGCAAGGAGCCAAAACGCTGCGATCGGTTACAAGAGCAAAGACCTACAGAACGTATTATTATGACGATTTATTGCAACACAGACTCAGCTCAGGACAAAGATGAATGGGTAATGCGTTTATGGGAATTAATGACAATCAGGTTATTAAATCCTTTGCGAACATATCCTTAAATTTTGTTCTTGAATACCCGTCGTTCATCCCTATTGGCGAATCTAGTCCGATTTACTCCCGTTAGGATTGTCGTCATCATCCTCGCTTTCTGCCAGCAGTATCCTAACAAAGGCCGGTGATTATAGTGCACCTAACCACAAAGTCCCAAAAAACCACTCAGCTTCCTAAATCCCATCAAAGTCAAACCCACCGATGTCTTCCTAATACTTGGACCATAACAATAACCTATAACCTAAATCGGACTCTCACAAATTTGACCCGAACGCTTATACAATTTTTCATGAAAGAGACAATATTCCTCGGATGATGTAAATATGACTACCATTTAGGTTCCTATGGTTTTCCCTGGAGAATTGTGAGGTTACCAATAACGAGTCACCTTTTCGTCCCGAGCCAATGCCTAATTCTTTGGTCTTACATGGTGAGGTCAATTAATAGTTTTAAGAAATAAATTATTTGTTGACTGAGTAACTGCAGACTGACGAGCCACATCTGTACTTGTCCGAGAGCTAAGCAAATGCAATTTGTTCCTCAGAGCCATAGCATGCAAGTGTGAAGAGGAATTTTAAATCAAAATTCAAACTGGGTCTCATTTGAAATAAGGCAATTATGGAATGGGTAACGCTACTTCCATTAGTCCCATACGAATAAACCACCCATCTACAGTGACCCCAAAACCCCAGTACGATTTTGACGGTTCTCCGCCTACTGGGTTTTCAAATCAACAACCTGCCAATAAAATTTGGATATGGGAACGAAGTCAAGGAACTCAATTTCGGACTTAATATGGCTCTTTAATAAAAGGATCTCCACTATCGATCGAAGTTTACGATAGAAAAACCCGTGATTTATCTGTGATAAACTAACCCAATTCCAACGAATTTACCGAGTGTAAGCCAATGTGGTGAATTGCGGCAAATCGGCGTAGAAGTTCTTGAACACTGTCAATATTGATAAAGGAAGATTTTAGATGGTCACTCCGTAAATTTAGCAAAAATAAAAATGAGGTAACTAAATTGGCCGGGCCTTAACTCAGGGAACATGGAAAACAATGATGTTGCGAGTCGGTAATGCACTTTATTAACTATGAAAGTGGCCGGAAATATGCAAACAACCGAAGCAGCAGAGCAGAAGATTGGTTATCGAAACCTGGTAAATGTAAAGTTGTTGATCAAAATGAGATGGCAAACAATAACAAGAAGATGACGACCGGATAAATCTTTTGGTCTGAAGTCCCTGATTTTATTATGGTATTTCAAAACCAAATAAAGTATCAAACAATCGATTTTCCTTCTTTAAATCTATACCAGACAAGGTTTACCAAGGAAATAGTAATTAACCTTGACTGAGACTTTTGGTCCAAATAAACGAGATCGATATAATCAGATGCCAGCTTCAACTATTGACAAGTACATAATCCTATAACCAATGACTATTATGGTTTAGATGGCGCCGCGGGTCAGGTAAAACACAAAGCGAATTCCTTTGCACGTAGTGATACACTTTAACTTAGGGTCCCTTCGATATAACTTTGTGTTACACTCTACCCAAGAGATTTAATAAGTCACTGTAGGGCTAGGTCCATTAAAGAA
>Ga0163217_1004999_pt1 | contig 17989 bp, 25 predicted proteins | sample SynspAceP_FD_185933 | JGI IMG/M metagenome (GOLD analysis project Ga0163217, IMG submission 185933) | Saline lake microbial communities from Ace Lake in Antarctica - Synechococcus sp. Ace-P (PacBio error correction) | ecosystem: Environmental > Aquatic > Non-marine Saline and Alkaline > Saline ...
AAAAGATTTAGAGGATCCCTCCGGGGTGTGTTTTTGTGTTGTGTGGGGGGGGGGGAAACAAAACCCCTGTCCAAAAATCGACACTCTCCTTGGCCAAATCAAACAAAGCAAATCCCCGCTCTTTTTCTGGGCGATTGGGGTAAAATTGCGGTCAAAAACAAAGGCCCAATTCCTGGCCACCCAGGGCTGCCATGGGCCGCCGGCAACGCCGATGGGCCTATTGCCTCTGGGACAAAGGGGTGGGCTCAGCACAACCCGGAGAATCCTCGAAATGGTTCAAACTCGTGATTCGCTTTCGTGCTCTCAAGCCGGCCACGGCTGCAAAATGTTGCCTGCTATTCCTTCTCCATCCTGACCGGCTAATCAAATGAGCGTCGGCCCCTCGAAAGACTCTTCAAGCCAGATTCCGGCAGTGGGGGCTCTCAAGACGCCGGCCACCCGGAAACCTTCGAGACCTCCCCGGGTCGTTGAGTCACTACCGGCCCGCTCGGTCATGGGCATTCGCCAATCCGCGTGGGCCTGGCGAATCGCTCGAGCCCACATGCCGCCAAGTTCAACCGGCCTGGGGTCGCATCTGGTCGCCACTTCAACCTACGTGATTCATGTTACGGCCCTGCCATCGAGGAAAGGTCATCCTCCAGTGAGGCCGCCTCCCCTGGCCGGCCAACCTGGGCTGCAAGCCTGATCGGCTCCTCGTATCGAAAACGATACAACCACATTCACCATCGATGGCGACACCGGTTGTGGTCCTTCACCGAGGACGTGCTCAAGCCTACGAGCCTACGGCTTGGCAACTGCAGCAACGTGCCGATTGGCAACGCTGACGACGTGGCCGCCATCACCCTAGGCGATTCGAAGCCGCCAAGGCCCGTCAACCGACAGACCCAGCCTGACAAGTGACCACCCCACGATCGGCTTACGGCTCACCCAACAAGGCCAACACTCGCCGGCGTGCAGGCGCCGCACTCGGGCCGATGAGGCCGAGCTCACCCGCACGGCGCTGGAGTGGAGGCTACGGCAACAACTTCGAGGTGCCCCAGCGCGGCCTACGATAACCACTTGGCGCGAAGCAAATCAGCCGCGGGCAGGCCGCCGAAGCCGAGTGGACCGCCACCCTGGCCACCTTACCGCAGCCAGTACCAGCTGAAGCGGCCCGAGTTTCGGAGAGGATGCTGCGCCGGGGTGAGCTTGCCCCAGGCTGGCGAAGCGACGCTGCGTCCCTTCACACCCAGCTGAACACGGCCCTGGCCACCGCCAGTTACTCCTACGAACGTGCTGAATGCCGATCGCCCCCCCAGCCTGGCCCGACTGAATCGGCGCTCCGCCGACCTCACCCACCTCCAACCTGACCGACATCAAAAGGGAAGAGGGCCCAGCCTTCCAGAAGGGCGGTGAAGCCAACCGCTAATCTGCACTTCGGTGTGCGCGAAGCACGCCATGGCGGCGATCCTAACGGCATCGCGTACAGGCAGTGCTTGATCCCTATCGGCGGCCCTTCCTGGTTCTTCGCCGGTTACATGGTGGGCGCCATGCCCTCTCGCCCTCTCCGAACTCGGGTGATCTACGTGCTCACCCACCGATTCGATCGGCCTCGGCGAAGACGCCCCACCACCAGCCGGGTTTGAGACGCTCGCCTCGCTGCCTCGATCCCCAACCTGCTTGGTGATCCGCCCCGGCGACGCAATGAAACCATGGTGCTTACGAAGTGGCGATTTCAGCAAACGCGCAAGCGCCCCAACCGCTGCTGGCCCTCAGCCGCCAGGCCCGATTGGCTAACCAGGCGAACAGCTCAGCGGCCAGGGTGGCCAAAGGGGCTTACGTCCTCGAAGACTGCGTGGCAAACAAGCCGGAGCTGATCCTGATCGGCTCAGGCACCGAACTGGATCTCTGCCGTCCAAGGCGGCCCCAGCAGCTGAGCGCCGAGGGCAGGAAAGTGCGGGTGTCTCGATCCGCTGCGTCCGACTGTTTGAGGAGCAGGACGCCTCTTATCGCGAGTTTCGGTGCTGCGCGCCCGTGCGTAAACCGCGTGGTGGTGAAGCTTCCGGCTCCTTCGCTGGCAACAAGTACAAGCGGCTTCGACGGTGCGATCCGTCTCGAATCGATCTTGCTTTTCTGTGTGCTTCTTTTCTTTGCTCCTGGCGCTGTCCTGCCTCGAGAAGTTCGGGCTTCACCGTGGCCAACGTGGTCGCACGCCAAGGCTCTTGAGCGTTGAGTCGTTGATTGTCAATCCCATTGAGTGTCAAACTCGTTGGGTCAACGGCTTGAATGTGGCCTCGTTGGAGCAAAAGGCCGTCCCGGGCGGCATCCTCGGATTCTTCCCGGCGCGTTGCGGGAAACGCAAAGCGCGTCACGGAATCTGAGGCGTGGAGCGCACTGTCCATCGTGCTCCCCACCTACAAAACGAACCTCGACAACGGTTGAGCGATCCTCCATCAGCTATTGGCCGCTTCCAGCAATACGGTTCACAATCCTCGAGATCCCTGTTTGTTGATGATGATTCAGCCGATGGCACGGCGGATCGGCGTCCAGGGAAGCTGGCCCATCAAGGCAGGCTTGCGTTCGCCTGAATCCGCAGGGTGGGACGCGGGGGGCTGGCCAGCGCGATTCAAAGAGGGCATTCTCGACTCCACCGGTGATGTGGGGTCGTCCATGGACCAGCCGACGGGCCAGCATGAAGCCCACTGGCAATCGAAACGGCTGTTGCGCCAACTTGATCGACAGGGCTGCGATCTGGTGATCGCAGTCCGTTTCCATCGCGAGGCCGCCATCGTTGCACTCCAGCAAAGCCAACGGAACCTCCATTCCACCTGGGCCAATGCATGGCCCGCTTTCAGCCTTGGCCCCGCTACGCCGTTTGAGCGATTACATGAGTGGCTTTTTCGCCCCTCAGGCCGGAGCGCACGAATTCTTTGGTGGCGGCGGGTTGGGATGTGAATGGTTTTCAAGTTCCTCTACGAGTTGCTGGCTAATCAGCAGACGGGCAGCTGACGTGAGCGAAATTCCCTTTGGAATTCCAGCCCGGATCAACCGGAGATTCCGAAGCTGGATCTTGGCCAAATCGTCTGGGATCTTCGGCAATCTCGATCCTGCACACCCTGTTGTTGCGGCCATTTCCGCGCCGTGCCATCAAGTTTGGCGACTGGTGGGCGCCACAGGCGTGTCCATTCAACTCTAGTCGTACAGGCCCTGAATTGGCCTGTTTCGTTGGTTTTGGACCAGGCCCTGCTCGTGGCGGTGCTTCACAGCGGGCCACCACCACTACCTGATCAACAATGCCTCACCTTCCGCCTTTCATACGGGCAGAAGGGAGCGCCCTGCTGCGGGGGCTGCTGAAGTTTCCTCTTGGTGGCCTCCTTGCCGGTCCTGGAACGAACGTGGGGTGTGGGCTTTCGGCCTTTTTACAGCCACGTTTTTTTCAAGCAGACCGGCTCTGGGCCGCTAGCCGGATCCTGGTGGTCTTTGTCTGGAACTATGCGGCTACCTCCTAGCGCTTCGTCTGGAACACCCCCTGAAACGAAGAGCGAAACAGGCCAGCCATAATAACGTTGGCCAAGTTCGGTTTGGATGGGTATGGCGGGTCGAACGATGCAATGGCAATCGCACGTTGAGATGCTGCTCCAGGGCCGCTATCTTGCGAACTGAAGCGAGGATGGCTCCATCTGCATCTGCTCTGCTGCCTTGCTTGAAACTTCTGCTTCAACCACCTGGACAAACAGCTGCTGAAGGCTCGGCATGCTTTATTGCTCTCATCGGCACAATATATCATTGCCAATTTTAACCCACTAACCCATGAGTTTTCGTCAACTCGGTAAGGGTTATGTAGTCTGCAAGACCTCCCAGCACCGATTCCACAGGGGCGAATCACTGCGGGGCGATCCTCAAATCTTCCAGAGTCAGCCATGCCCCAGCGATAACTTGAATCAAAAAGTGGTGGCTTGTTGCCGGTGGCGCCAAGAATCTTGGCGGACCTGACAGTCGCGATCTTGCCCGCAAAGGGCCAATGCTTGTTGTTTCACTACCAAACAGCCCATCGGCCGAACAAGAGCTGAGGCAAACCGTGCAGGCCCAATTGAGAACTCGGCCGGGGAGGCCGATAGCCGTCCAAGGCGATCTGACAAAGCCAGAGAAGTGTCAGCCCTGCTCTTTCGAAAGGCAAAGGGAGCGCTTTGGTCCGCATTGATATCGCCATTAACACCGGTAGGGCAAAGTGTTCGCGCAAGCCAATCCTGGAAACAAGGAAGCGAGTTTGACTCGATGTTTGATATCAATGCAAAGACAGCCTATTTCTTTATCAAAGAAGCGGGCAAGCATCTCCCACGACAATGGAGAAAATCATTCGCTGGTGACGTCCTCTCCTGGCGGCCCTTTACCGATGTTTAACTCCACCCTATTGCGGTCGGCCAAGGCCCCGGTGGAGCACTTCACCCGCGCGGCCCGCCAAGGAATTTTTCATCCCGTGTGCCCCTTCGGTGACAGCCATCGGACCAGGCCCCGATGGAATAAGCACCTTCTTCTATGGTCAGGAAACACCTGGAGCGGGTGGCACTTTCACTAAATCCCAGGGATGGCAACACTCAACCAGATTGAAGATATTGGTTTTTCCGATGTGAAGATTTCTTGGCATACCGAGGGCTGATGGGATTACCGGGCGGACCGATTTCGCCCAATGGTGGCTAACACAAGCACGTTAAAGTTCAAAGTTCTGGCAACTGCAGCGGAGTACAAGGCTCAAGCCAGGGAAGCAGAATACCTTCACTACTCCCTGTTGATCCGATTCCTAAAACCATCCCGTGAAGAAAGCATGCAGAACTTTGCGTGAACCAGGGCCATTTTTGGGCCATACATTCAGACGCTGGAAATGGCTTAACTGTAATCCCATCAGAAGTGAACGAACCGTTCCACCTTGCAGTTGGCCTCAGTTTTGAAAAACCCCGCGGATTGGCGTCGCCGTTTTTGCCGCTGTCCATGGTTTTTGCCATCCTGCCGCAATGCGCAAACCTGCTCAGGCACACCTCCCGAAATCCAAGGCCCAGTTTGGCGGCATCTGGCTGGCCCCAGCTACCCGCTACAAGCTCCGGCCAACATCCAAGAGTGTTTGTTGACTCCTTGATGGCGGCCAGGCCTGCCACAATGATGGGAGAAGATTTCGCCTCTGTTTGCCGCTAACGGCCTCCCAGGCCTATGGGCAATGGAAACAGCGAAATCCAGGAGAGGCCTTTCTTTCGCTGGCCTTGATAGCGACATCATCAACGCAACGGCCGTGTGGAGAACGCTCAACTCAAGCCAGCCGGAAACGAGGTTTGTTGCAACCAGCCCAGTATCAAAGCAATGGCTACAGCAGCCAAGCCGATTTCCTATTCACCGTGGAGGATGGGCGCAATCAAACAAGTTGGCGCATGCGCATTTGAGCAACTACGTTTCCACAGGAGATTGCGTCCATTGAACCGATTCCTAATCGCCTAGGAAAGGGTAGATTGATGCACAGATCAGCCTTGGAATGATGTGGCTGCTGGCCCGTGCTTCTGGAAGCTCTACCGCATAACGGAGCCACGGTTCCCCTCAGGGCCTATCTCCCGAAGTAATCTGCCGTAGTTTTCTCTTCAAGTTCATTTTCTTTGCCTTCGAGCAGCCTCGAGGTCCAGCCTCGGTGAGGGGATTACCAGGATTTAAAGCGAAATCCCATATTTTTATCGGGTTCAAATATTGGGCCACAACTTCGACAGCTGAATTTAGGATTATTAATGCTGATAGTATTCAAGAACAGGTGCATCAGCAACAATGCCGCAACAATCCTTTTTTTCGTAACGTGCCACTGCGGACTCGAATGCTTGGAAAGGCTTGAAACATCATCCCCGACTTCACGCACATATCTTCTGCTGTGCTTTCCAGAGAAACACCCCAATCGTCTTACCGGGAAGATCACTTAAGTTTGCCTGTCTGATTGTTCAAGGTAAAGCAATTGTCTATAACGCTGGTAACCGAAGCGGTGATTATAGGAAAGAACGGCAACTCCACACATCCAGCCACGCGGGCGCCCAATACGTCCCAAGCCAACCAGTCAAACTCTTGCGACGAAGAGGCTTTTGATGTTGCCACCGACATCAACGGTATAGAAACTTTTCGGCAATTCCATCGCGCCAAACGCTTTGAAATCCGGATCGAAATCTCCGAATCAAAACACGTAACCGCCAGAGTTGCACCCAGTAATAATAAAGCCAGCCAGCGTAAGCAACCAAAGTGCCCAGAATCCATCAGCCCCCGCATCACTGCTCTGATTCACGCCTTTGGCAGCACGAACCAATGATCGCAGGACCGGCAAATCAAACCTGGTTGAGTGAAATCGATGCGCTCTTCACGCGCCTTGGTAATTCGTGAGATTCGGTTACCTGCAATATCAAATATCACTCGCTGCTGTGGCATCGACAAAGCTCCGGAAGTTTATAAGAATCGATAGTTTTGCTTTTGTAAGTTCAGATTTTTGCGGATATTCTTCCCAAAGCTCAATCGCCAAAGCCGGAATTATTGCCCGTCATCAATCGCATTACGAAAAGGAGGCTGAAGAAACCCCGACTCAACATCCGGCTCCGGACCGTCTTTTCCTGGGCATGAAGGGTCGTTGTCCGTTTGCAAGCACGATTAAGACAACCAACCAGCAGGAGCCCCGAAGGAAGCGTTTGCAGGCGATAGGAGCGAGAGCTCAAACTGGTATTTTGATCAGCACTTACTAACTGTTTTCTCTCATTTAATAATGGATCTCCTTTGGTTTGGAAGTTTCAGGCCGGTCAATGCTGCATCTTGATGCAAGAAAACAGCTTGAATGAACGGTGCTTTTTGGCCTGAAAAGGCTTCGCGGTCCAGACCTGAATCACTCGCCAAGGCTCAAACTTTCAGGTTGGCGTAGGGCAGAAGAAAGGTAAATTTTGGTCTGTCGCAAGATTGTCTCTGAAGGCCAATGCGCTCCAACCACAAATAAGCTGTTGTACGGAACTAAGATACAGATGATGGGTACGGGCCGCTCGGTGAAGGCTTGCAAAACCAGAGCATTGCTCAGCTTGTAGGGATACGTGAACATAAACCCGCCTCCACAGCACAAGCGGTGCTGCACGAGACGACCGAGCGATTCCACTGGAAGCCATGATGTCGATGGTTGGCTTGGCTGACATAACCAGCAAACGGCAGTGCTGCCTACATGCTCCATTTCCACCAATCAAGCCAAGGCTCTAGGACGCGCGAAGCAGTTTCCCGCTCCTTCAAGAATGCAGTAGCCCATCCAGAGTTTTATAGGGAACAATCTCGATCTCGGCATCAAGCCATGGCGTTGACCGAATGGGAACCCCTTTACCGCTGCCAACAGGACGACTTCCCATGCTCTTCTTGTGTAAGCAAATCTGATCCATCGGCTTTCGCCGCCGAAGAAGATTCCGAAGTTGCAATCCCTTTACCGGTTTCGCTAAATTGACAATGTCAGCGGCCAGCCATTTTTTACCGATTCACATCGCACCAGAGGTCAAGCTATCGAATAGTTTTATAATTTGAGTGATGAATACTCGGCCAAACGGGCCTTGGCGAGAAGAAGGAGTTGGAATTATTTTTTTAGTATCTATACTGCCGTCGGCCAACCCCATCATTGGCCACACAGGCTTACGCAACCTAACCTGGTTGGGAGTTTTGAAGAAGCGCAGCGTACTGTCTTTGCGGTTATGCGTCTCTTCGATCCATCATCCTCATCTACTGAAGGGGAGTAAAGCGGCAGGGATAAGGGAGCAAGAGCCGCCCAAACCCACCAAGTTTAGATCAATAGGAGGAGTGATCCCCGCCTCTAGAACATCACACAAACCGCAACTGCTTTTGGACTGCCTCCTGGGCCTTCAGCACGTCTTCCAACCGGCCAGATCCTCATACGGTGATCTTGGTCTGCATCGGGCAGTCTTTGGGCGCCGACATTGAGCGAATTCGGCTTTCTTTGTAGAATGTCGGCCGGCAGGGTTTCGTCGTGGTATTCGCGGGCCCGCGTTTCGGATTCGAGCGAGAGAATCGAACTGCTTGTTCCAGTCGAAAGCGTAGCGGCGCGGCTGAGTTCGTCCGCGCGGTCGCGGCGCCGGGCGGTGGCGGGCGAGTCGGCGGCGTGGGCGGGCCGATCTTGTAGGCCGATCAGGCCTCGCGCACGTCTTCGCGTTGGGCAGGCCCAGGTGTTTTCCTTGGGGGTCACGTAGCAGAGCATCCCGTGGCCGGCCAGCCCGCCAGCCGCCGGCGCCGATGGCGCTGTGATGTGGTCGTAGCCGGGGCGATTGTCGGTGACCAAGGCGGACGCCAAACACATAGAAGGGAGCTCGCTGCACTCCTCCATCCTGCTTTTTGAACCGTTGAACTCGATCATGGTCCATCGGCACGTGGCCCGGACCTTCCACCATCAGCCTGATGTCGGCTCCAGGCGCGGCGGGTGAAGCTGGCCGAGGTTTTCAGCTCAGCAAACTGGGCGGCATCAAGAAGCATCGTGCTGGCCAGCCGGGAACGCAGGGAATCACCCAGCGAAAAAACTCTGCAGTCGTAGCGCTTGACAGATCTCGAATGATGTCCATCGAAAGCGCGTGAACAGCGGGTTCTGTTGTGGTGAATACAGCAATCCACTGGGCCAGGAATGCGCCGCCACGCGGGCTCACAATTGCCGGTGAGGCGCCCTTCACCACGCAGGTGCCGATCAGCAGGCCGGCATGGATGTCTGGTAATCAACTCCCTGCTGCGTGCTTCTCGATGATGTGCAGGAAATCATCGGCGTCGAGCTTCTCGATCGAGCCGTCACACTCTCGAGCCGCCTGATATACCGGCACGGTGCCGAACGGCACGCAGGGGGGGGGGGGGGGGGGGGGGGGGGGGGGGGGGGGGGGGGGGCGGGGGGGGGGGGGGGGGGGGGGGGGGGGGGGGGAGAGGGGGGGGGGGGGGGGGGGGGGGGGGGGGGGGGGGGGGGGGGTGGGGCATTGATTGATCGCCGTGCCGCAACCTCATCGAGGTTGACGCGCCGGTGGAGAGTCCATCACCGTTGTCGGCGCCATATTTTCACGGCCAGGCGCAGCTTGGCACCTCTTCATACAAGGTCGGAAGCGTTGGGGGGAAAGCGCCGATGTTGGCATTTCACCTTGCACCTCGACCGATGCCGATCGCCAATCGGCCTCCAGGTTGGGGTGATTGATATTGGCCGGGATGATGCGCGGCCCCGCCACCTCCTCCCCATCACAGTGATTCGGTAGTTCTCGCGCTTAGCCACGAAGGCCATCTCTTCGGTCACCACGCCCTGACGGGCGTAACAGCATCTGCGACACGTTGGCGTCACCACGACGCTTCTCAATCCAGGGCGCTGCGCATGATCGATCTCGAGAAAAAGGGGCGTTCGACCGGGGGCCGCCTTTGGGAGGCGAGGAGCACACTCCGATTCCCGGACGCCAGCCGGGCCGATCGGCCTGCGGTTGCATTCGGGACACTTCCCCTGCGCCGGCATGACCGCGGATCAGGTTCGGGAGGGGTGGATCTCACCGGGGCGTGAAAGCGCTCTTTCCTTGTGGGAAGTGTGCTCCGGGCCCCCGGCACCCCTAGTGACTGGCCAAACCTAGCAGATTTCAAGGATGCAGTCCGTTCAGGGCCGCGGCCACAAACCCGTGTCTCACGTCTGCTGGCAGGACCCCGCAAACAACGCGCGGCCGCTCCTGCCCAGGCCGGGCGTGCGGGCGCGGGGCTGCGCGGCTGAGTCGCGCCACAGTCGAGAGAGGATTTCAGCGCCGCCCCACCCGCACGTGCGCCGTCAGCAATCGGCGATCGCCAACACTCCGAGAGCTTCCAACAGAAGGCCTCCGGATCAATCTGCGTTGCTCAGCAGGGGCGGAGAAGGATGCTGGCAGCGCACCAACCACTCGCCAATCACGGGGAAGGGCATCGCGCCAGCAAAGGGCAGGCCCGCTCGACGCCGTAACTGGCCAGGGCATGGTCCCGCTTCGCCCGCCGTTCGCAGTCCTGATCCTCACTGAGGCCGCGTATTCAGAACCCTTGCCAGGCTTCTTCGTTGGCGCCTTGATACCAGGCCAGCACAACTCATCGAACGCACGATGAAGGGCTCGCGCCTCCAGGCGCAGGAGTAGGGAACGGCCTGCTCAGGGCTCCAATCGCCAGCCAGGTCCACCAGGGCCGGCATATGGCCCGAACCGGGCGCCGGGAGAGGATCGCCTGCGCAGGGCCTCAGTCGGCTGGAGAAATCAAAATCCGGATCGAGGTTGAAAGAACCCACTGCCTCACAGCCTCGAAACAATGGAAACGGGTGGATTGGGTGCGCGCGTGGCGACGCAACGGCTGGCCACGGAGCGGCCTCCCACCAGCCGTGCGGCGCCGGCGAGACCTCCGGCAGATGCGACTTGGTGAACCATGCAGCCAGAACCCGATCACGGCAGGCGGGAACAGCCTGGAGACGCCTTGGGCTGCCGTGGCGCGCCAACAGAACTGATCAACATCGCCAACAGGATTCAAAACGGGGCGCCGCCAGGGCCCAGCAGGGGACGAATCGGCCGGCAAGAAGGGATCTCAACCCTGCCGCTCCATCCAAGCAGCAGGCTGAGGGCGAGCACCTTCAACCCACCTGCCCAGCGAGCGGTTCATGCGGGATTGAAGCTGCCGTTGCTGGAGCGGGGCGCATCCCTCTCTGAGCTCCGGCCACCCCCAGCGGAACATCGTCCGGGAGCGGCCCGACAAGCAAGTTCGCGAAACTCCGCCCCAGGGAGGGCTTGCTCCAGCCGGAATCACCACTGCCCTCGCGGAGGCGTGCTCCAAGCAGCGTCACGGGCCGCTCCTTCCAACCCAGCCGTGGGGCGGGTCCGTTGTGGAGAACGGGTGGTGCAATGCATAGCGGTAGCGCACCTGGCCTCACCGGCCGTAGCCGCGGCATGATGGCCTGGACGTGTTCCCTTCCGATCCAGCCACAGCGCAGCGGCGTGGCACGTGTGTCAGAGACGCGAAATCGGTTCCGACAGGCGCACGTGTCGGCGATCACATTGAAGGCCTTGCCCCCCTGCGATCCGCCCGAATAAGCTGACTCACCACCGGCTAGAGGCGTCGAGGCGGCGGCTGAAATCGCTCTCCTGCAAGCGCTCACCACCCCGCGCAATCCAGATCGCATCGATCGACTGTGGGGTCTGGCGCCCAATGGCCGCCTTCGCCCAGCACTCCACCTCCAGCTCGCCAGCCTCGGCCGTGAGGCTGCCGCTGCGCAGACCCGATGCTGCCCACCTCCAGGCTGGAAGACACAATGCAGGCCGAACAGGGCTTGCACCCCCTCCATGGGCCATCGGCCAGCAATCCAGCGCTCTGTGGCCGATTTCCTCGGCGGCTGAAAACAACAGCGCACCCGGGCCTTGAGCTCTCCGGGCAAAGGGAGCCAGCAGCCGGGCACCCCGACCCCACGCTGGTGTGTAGGTCATGGCCGCAGGCGTGGCATCAACCCTGCTGGCAGGCAGGCAAAGCCAGAAGCCCGTGGCGCTTCTTCCACCGCAGGCAATCCATAATCCACGCGCAAGGCCACTAGCGGCCGCCCCCACGGGGCCAGCTCGGCCACCACGCCGGCCGGCCCACACCTCACGCACTCCGTCCAGCCGAAGCTGCCGCAACTCCCGCCACCAGGCCGCCGTCCTGATCATCAGCCCCGCTCAGCTCCCGGGTGGGCATGTAGATGGCGGGCGCAAACAAATCAGGTCCGGCAGGGCCTGTCAGGGCCTGCTCCAGGGCCAAAGCGCTCGAGAATCTCCGCCGCCGCAGGCCGTGGCCCGCCGGGACGCCTGGCGAGGCCAGAAAGAAGCGGGAAGGCAGCAAGCAGTGGCCAGCGGGGATCATCGCTCGCCAGGTTCAGAAAATCTTCAAGGGCGCTCACAGGGTTTCGGAGGCCAGCGCGAATAAGCCGCTAACGCATTCTGGCTGGCGGTGCGCGAGGGTCGAGGCCTGAAGGCCTGCCGCCCCAGTTGCTTTCCGCCTCCCCTGAGCCCACGCGAACCAGAGGCAGGCAGTAAGCCCTGCCCGGGCATCCGCAAACAGCGGATAGCGACGGATCAGCTTGCGGAACTCCGCTTCCGCCCCGGCCAGATCACGCTGGAAGGCCGCCGCGCGGAGCTGGAACGGGCCATCGGGAAACCCGGGCCGGGCGCGCGGCCGCCTCAAAGCAACGGCCGCCTCTTCCCATGCTGCAAGACGATGCCCTGCACATTGCCCAGTTGTAGAGGCGGAGGCCTCAGCGGGATCACGGGCCAGGACCCAGCGGTAATCGCTCCGCCAGCTCCACTGGCCGAGGCCTCCTCGCGATGCCCGCGGTGAGATGGGGATCGAGGCTGCCTGGCTCCGCTCCATCGCTTTGGCCTATCGCGATACCCGCTTCAGGCGGCCGAACCGCCAACTGCACGTTCGCGGTTGGCTCCAGCCGAAGCGTCGGGGGGCCCTTGCTCCAGCACCCGATCCCACGAGCGGCAGTGCGTCGCCCGAAGCGGCCCCGGGCCTGGCGTTCAGGGCCTGCATCGAACAGCTTGGGGAAAAGGCCAGCTGGGTGGGTGAGCAAGCCAAGGCCGCTAGCACACCCATCAGGCCGCCTCCGGCAGCCGAATGCTGGCGCGCCGCCGCGTGGCCACCCGAACCACGGGGGTGCGCAGCAGAAAGCCCAGTGCAAAAAAATAGGTTCCACCACCCACGTTTCCAGGGTGATCGAACCTCGCCAAGTCCCGGCCAAGCCAGGGTGTCGGGCCCACCGGCCCGCCGCATAGCCCGTGAGCGCACTCCAGCAGGCGACGGTCGCTGGCAAATCAAGGCCCCGGTCCGTCGACCCGATGCCAAGGCTGAGCGCTTCGGCACCAAGGACGCCCGATGCCGGGGTTGGCAGCGCACGCCTGGCCACATCGCGCAACCCGGCGCAACAGGCGATTGGCGATACGACCGTGCCGGGCAACGGCGGCACCATCGGGCGGCGGCCATCGCGTCCAGCTTCCAGATGAGCAGCCGGCGGCCCCTCCCACGCTCGGCCTGGAATCGCGAAACCATTAGAACTCCAGCCGCTGGATCAGGGCCGAAGCCGGTCACGCAGCGGTGACTCAAGGCGCCGGCCCTGGTGGTCGGCTCCCCCCAGGGTGAACGGCGCCACAGGCCACCGAGCGGTGCGCGGGTGCTTGCCAGCGGCCCACGGTAGATCAGCGTAGTCTCCATGGCCGGATAGAGCAGCTCCTCGCCACCGGTTGAGCCGGTGGATGCTCTCGATGAATAAAACAGCAGCTCGTGGGGCCTGCAGAGGTTGATCAGCAGGCCGACGATGTCGCGGGGCGCTCCAGGCAGGCGCACTGGTGATGCGCGCAGCGCCACCCCCAGCTCCTCGGCGATCACCCAGGGCCATGGTGGTTTTGCGAGGCCAGGGGGCCGTAGAGCAGGCAACGTGGTCGACGGGCCTCGCCGCGGTTGCGGGTGGCTTCCACGGCGATGCCGAGCACTTCTTGAAGTTCCCGCCTGGCCGATGTAATCAGCCAGCCGCCGCGGCCGCAAGACTGTCTTCCCGTGGGCAGCGGCGCCTCGCTTCCCCTTCCTGGAGCGGCTTCCACGGGGATCGAGCAAAAACGCGCCGCCGCTGCGGCGGCGGGCGGGCAGGTGGCTGAACTCCACCGGCCGCTCGGAGGAAACGATCGCCAGGCCGCCGACAGTAGGCAGGCCGAGGCTGTTTGGGTCAAGGCCTGCGCTGGTCGAGGGAAGATGGCCAAGGGGGAGGCAAGAACGCCGCAAGGCGGCCCGCGGATGCCGCCAACCGCCTGCTGGCCGACAACCCGCTTCGCCCGCCATCAGTACGAAGATCCCTCGAAACCCAATCGAAAACCGCCTGGAGCTGGTGGGAACTGGAGGTGAAATCGATCCGGCCGGCAAGGCCCTACCTGCGCATGGCTTTGCCCTGATCCGCAGCCGGCGAGCTGCAGCTGCACAACGTTCACTCTCCCCCCACAGCCACCAGCCACGCCTACTACAAACCAACGCACCGCTGCGCACTCGCAAAAGTTCCTTGGCCCACCCCGCAGCCGAGATCGACAAGACTGCGCATTCGCCCTCGACCAGAACGAGGGGCTCACCTTGATCCGCCAACCTCCACCGCGTCAAGGGATCGTGGATCAAGCTCAGCCATCGGCTGAGGCCCAGGGCCGCAAGCCTGCACGACAAGCGCCAGGACGAGCGCCGCCAAGGATCCGACCGGGAAGTGCGCTCAGCCATGGCCAGCTTTAGCCCTCCGGCTCTGCCATCCCGCTTTTAGCATACGTCGCGGCAGAAGGAAGGTGGGGCCTGGATTTCTGCACTGACCCGCGCTGCTTGAACGAGGAAGCCGCGGCGATCGCGCCGGCGGACCACGCGCCTGGAGGCAAGCCAGGTGGAATGGCGGCCCGATCTACTGGATCTGCTAGTGAGATGCTGCTGTGCAGACCAGCGGGCCAAATTGGTGTACCGGCGTGGGGACAAAAGCGGGATCGTGGCGCGCAGAATCGCGGGGCCACCTCCTCCTCGATCGGCTGATGGCGCTCCTACCTCAACCCGCTCGATGCCACTGCACGGTGAGCTGAGGCGTCGTCGCCCCCGAAAGAACGTGGCACTGACTGCCCGCCTCTCGCAAACGAGCGGGCGAAACGCAGGAGCTGGATCGACGAGTCCTACCCCACCCTGTGCGACACCGAGCTGAGGGCAGTCCGATCGCCCTGGTGGGCCGGTGAACTCAAGCCTGGCCCCGCGCTGTGAAGTTGTGCTCGATGGCCGGGCGTCGCATCGTAAGTCTTGGCCCACTGAACCTGGCCCCACCGCCAGCACAGGACGTGCCACATAGGCTCGATCTAGGTGACGAGTCGCAACTGGCGAGGCAGGTTTAGAGAGAGGTGCGGAGAACTGGAGAGCGACGGATACTCAAGCCCGCCGACTTCGCCATGAACCACCCAGGCCAGTGCGCCTCGAGCAAAGTCCATGGCGACGGCTGCAGCCACTGGGGTTGGCGTTTGATCCTGAGATGGTAGGCGTACTTGGAGAGGGCGCGAGCGGCGTCCACCCACCGTGCGCGCGGGAATACGTGCGAGGCCACGCCTCCATGCACGGTCGGAATCGCCCCTGCCACCGGGACAGAGCGAATGTGGCGCGCGGAGGGTCCTGCCTGAGAGGTGGCGCAAGGAGAGCGGGCCGTGGCGAAACGAGCCTGGCACCGGCTATCACCGACGCAGATCTGAGCGCACGGGCCCTGAGCGAAGCATCCCGAGCGACGGCTGGGGACCGAGGCGTAGCAGGCCACCAGCATCTGATAACAGGCACGCCCGATCACACCGTGGACGGACGGGATCTGCTGGCGGGTTACCGGGCCTCTGGAAGCCGCATGGAGCGCCAGACCTGCCGCAAACCGATCGCGTGTTGCGTTTTTTAGGCGGAAGGGAATGGTGGTGGCACCTTCCCCGTTGACGGCGATTTTCCTCTCGGTGGACACCGCCGAGCAGCTTGGAGCAGGCCCGGGCCCTGGCCCGTTCAGACGGCGGTCCGGTTTGGGTCTGAGCCGCCGCCTGGCATCCAGATCCATGCAGCACTCGCACCAGTACTCCCACCACCATGTCTCCTGCCCTAGAAACCGGCAACACGCCGAATCGGTTTGCGGCGGTTGCCTTCCATGCGCTCCAGGGCGGTAACGCCAGCAGATCCGCCCGTCCACGGATATCCGGTCGGCGGTCATCAGTGCGGATGGCCTGCAGCTCGGCCCAGGGCCGTGGGCCGATGCTGCACCAGGGCCGGCTGCAGATGCGCGTCGGTGATCAAGGCGGCCCAGCCGTTCGCGCGCGCGCGCCCTCTTGCGCACCAGCAGAGGCCCCGGCGCGCCATCGCGGGTGAAGCCAGGGCATCACGGCCCTGAGGCTGGCCGCTTCGGCACGGGCGTGAGCGCTCGGACCGGCCACCCATCAGTCACCCACCGTGAGGGTGAGCTGCTTGCCCGAGCGCAACCGGCTGGGTGGTTCATGGCACGAAGTCGGCGGGTGAGATTCCCTCGGCCGCTCCAATCCAAACCGCCGCACAGGGGCGTCAACCCACCAGATGCGTTCAATCGCGCATGGCCACGGCCCGTGCTGGCGGTGGGGCCAGGTTCGGAAGATGTGGCAGACTCACGATCGACGCCGCCATGAGAACACCCAACTGTCGACAGCCGCGGCCAGGCTGAGTTCAACCGCCAAACACCGGCGATCCGGCCAGTGCCCCGCGGCGCAGGTGGGGGCAGGTCTCGATGCAGCTCCTGGGTTCGCCGAGCTGATTGGAGAGCAGCAGAGCCACGTCTTCGGGCGACGACGCCCAGGTCACCGTGCAAGGCATCGAGCTCGGGTCTGGAGGTAGAGCGCCATCAGCCCGATCGAGAGAGAAGGTGGCGGCGATCTTGCCGCGCTCACGATTCCCGCGTTTTGCCCACGCCGGTGATCCACCAATTTGGCCCGACTGGTACGAGCAACGCGCTCCAGCAGATCCAGGGCCGCATCCACCTGGCTGCTTCCTCCATGCCGCGTGCAGCCCGGCCGCGATCGCCGCGCTTCCTCGTTCAAGCAGCGCGGTCGAGTGCAACCAGGAGCATCCAGGCCCACCTCCTCGCCGCGGACTGTATGCGCCTAAAGCGGGAATGGCCGAAGCCGGAAAGGGCTAAGGCCTGGCCAATGCGTGACGCACTTCCCGGTCGGCCATCCTTGCGCGCTCGTATCCTGGCGCTTGTCCGTCGCAGCTTTGCGGCCCTTGGCCAGCCCCGATCGGTGAAGCTTGATACACACGATCCCTTGAGGTGAGAGGTTGAGCGGGAATCCGAAGGTGAGCCCCTTCTGGTCGAGGGAGCGAATAGAGCGCAGCTTGAGCTTCTGAATCTCAGGGCCGCGGTGGGCCATGCAACTTACGGAGTTGCGCCAGCGGCTTCGTGGTGTGTAGTGAGCAGCTGAGCGTGGCTGTGGGGGGAGATGTGAACCGTTTGTGCAGCTGCAGCTCGCCGCTGCGGATCAGCAGAAGCCTCGCGGCAGGTTGGCCTTGGCCGCCCGATTGGATTTATCGACCTCTTTCCCACTAAGCTCCAGGAGCGGTTTCGATGGTTTCAGAAGGAGTTGTTCGCTACTGATGGCGGGGTCGACCAAAGCGGTTGTCAGGCCAGTCAAGGCCGTTGGCGGCAATCCCGGGCCGGAGAGTCCTGTTGGCGGCTTTGTCTTGGGCTCCTCCCTTGAGTCCATCGCTCCTCTACCAGCGCAGGCCTTGACCCTAAAACAGCCTCCGGCCGCACTACTGTCGGGCCATGGCGATCGTTTTCTCCGGGCCGGGCGCGGTTGGGAGTTCAGCCCACCTGCCCGCCCGCCCGCCGCAACGGCCGCGCGTTTGGTCGATCCGTGGCCAGCCCGCTTCCAGGAAGGGGAAGCCGAGGCGCCGCTGCCCAACCGGGAGAACAGTCTGCGGCCCGCGGCGGCTGGCTGATTACATCGGCCAAGCGGAACTTCAAAGAAGTGCTCGGATCGCGGGAAGCCACCCGCAACCGGCGGCGGAGGCCCTCACGACCAACGGTGCTGCTGCTACGGCCCCCTGGCCCTCGGCAAAACACACCATGGCCTGGTGGATCGCCGAGGAGCTGGGGGTGCGTCTTGCCGCATCAACCAGTGGCGCCGCCCTGGAAGGCGCCCCGCGACATCGTCGCCTGGCTGATCAAGCTAGCAGCCCACGGAGCTGTCTGTGTCATCGATGAGATCCACCGCTCAAACCGGTTGGCCGGGAGCTGGCTCTATCCGGCCATGGAGGGCACCGCCTTGATGGTCTCACGTTGGCCGCGGCAGCAGCCGAGCCCGCAAACCCGCTCGTGGCTGTGGCGCCCGTTCACACCTGGTGGGAGCCACCCACCAGGGCCAGGACGCCTGTTGGCTCAGCCGGCCATGCGTAGACACCGGCTTCGTGCGGCCTGATCCAGACGGCTGGAGTG
>Ga0163217_1017122_pt1 | contig 17988 bp, 25 predicted proteins | sample SynspAceP_FD_185933 | JGI IMG/M metagenome (GOLD analysis project Ga0163217, IMG submission 185933) | Saline lake microbial communities from Ace Lake in Antarctica - Synechococcus sp. Ace-P (PacBio error correction) | ecosystem: Environmental > Aquatic > Non-marine Saline and Alkaline > Saline ...
GAGAGAGAATTACCTCGACCTTGCTCCAGCCAGGCGTATGGCTCGCCTGGCTGCCGCGTTTTATCCGCGGTCCAGTGATCCCTGCGATTCCTCCGATTCTTCCCCAAGAGCAATGAAATACGCGAAGCTGCCTGGGCGGCCGCCAAGACTTTCCCGGAGCCCCCAACGAATGAGAAACCCCGAAATGATCGGCTGGGCGGGGGTGGGCCGCCTCCCGTTATGTCGCGGCCCGGCCTTCCGTGAAGCGTTTGCCCCTGGGATGTGCGGCCCTCAGGCCAGTGCGGTGAAGGACATGGGGCCCTCAAGCAAAATGTGATCCCCGGGATGATTCCGTTCTGTCGAACGCCCGGAGGAAAGGGTGAACCGGGTGGCCTGGCCCGAAATGGCCCCGCCATGGCCTCAGGCGGGGCGTGAACGGGTTTGCAGGTGTATGTTTTGAATGTTGGCGCAGCCTTGCCCAGCAATGTGGAATCGGAGCTGGAAGGCCTTCCGCTGACGGTTTGAGGGCTTTTTTTTTTCCGATCGGCTCCAACGACCTCACCGCCAACTCAACCCTGGGCTTGAATCGCGATTTCAAGCCTCTGGTGGCCCGATCTTCTTCGACGAGCGTCACCCAATCGTCAGGGACATGTCCCGAATGGCGATCACGCAAGCCAGAAACGCTGCGTGCCGCAAGATCGGCAATCTGCGCCAGGGCCCCGGCGACTATCCCGAGTTTGCCCGCTTCCTGGTGGAGCAAGGCATCTGATTCCGATCAGCCCTGAATCCCGACGCCGTCGTGCGCAGACCCGCCCTGGGCGTCGCAGCCCTGGAGGCAGGAGATGGGCGTAGCGGCGAAAGCCTGAGCTGAACGCCCTGCGGGTCCCAACCTTCCACACTTGAGGGCTGCCTTCGGCACGCCGCACCCTGCCCCTCTCGCCCATGCCACCATCGAATCGATCGAACTGCTGCTGCTGGTGGCAGCGTGGGTGGCCATGCTGGCCCGCAGGCCTGCGACTGCCTTACAGCGTTGGCCTGGTGCTGGGGGGGATCGTTGCTGGCGTGGCTGCCTTCGCCCCGATCTCAAAGCCTGACGCGGGAGTTGATCTTCAATCGGCCTTCCTGCCGCCCTTGATCTTTGAGGCGGCCCTCTACAATCGCCCTGGCCAGCGCTGCGCAAGGACCTGCCGTGGTTGTTACCCTGGCCACCCTGGGGTGGTACTCTCCGTCGGGGCACCACGCTTGGAATGCACTATTGGCCCCTGGAGCTGGCCGGCGCCCTGCTCTTCGGTGTGCTGATCTCAGCCACCGATCGGTTCGTGATCGCCACCTTCAAGGAAGCCGGCGTGCATGGGCCGGCTGCGGGCACTGGGTGGAGGCCGAAGCCTCCTGAATGACAGCACCGCGCCGTGGGCTTTCAAGTGTGGCGGATTCGCCTTGGCCACCGGCGCCGCGATCACACCGCTGGGCACCGTTAGTTTCCATGGCGGTCACGATCGTTGGCTGGCGTGGCTGGCGGCGGCGCAGTGGCAGCAGCGGCCTGGCCCTGGCCGGCCGTACCGGAGGATCCCCTGGTGGAGACTCAACCTTTCACCACCATTGCTGCGTACGGCTCCTTTTGGCCTGCGAATACCTGGACGTGTCCGGGGGTGCGGCACCCTCACGCCGGAATCATGATGGGCACCTCGCCCATTGGGCCCGCCATCTCGCCGAAGGGACGCGAGGCCCGTGGTGTCGTTCTGGGACTACCCGCCTTCCGTGTGAACTCGCTGATCTTCCTGCTGATGGGGATGCTGGAGGCGCACCAAGAAACTTCACCGAGGTGTTGCGCCGATCGGCATCGCCATTGTTCTGGTCACTGCGGGCGGGCCCTGTCCACTCTATCTCTGCTGCAGCCTGTCCTGGTTTCAAGCGCTGAAGGTGAAAACCAGCCACCAGCACGTGCTCTTCTGGGGCGGCCTGCGGGCGCCCTGGCCCTGGCCCCTCATCGCTGGGCACTGCCACCACAGCTCCCTACGCCGACGCCGTAGTGAACGTGGCCTTCGCCGTGGTGGCCTAATTCAGTGACGTGCAGGGACCCTCTCGATCACGGCCGTGATGCGCGCCCCTCGCGAGAGATCGGAACCGGCCAAGCGGCCGACCAACCTTGGAGAGGCCTCTCCTGAGGCCAGCGCTGAAGCTTGATGGAAACCAAGCGATGCCCTGTCACAGAGCGCAGGGCTGGAGGACGGGAGTTTTGGGTGAGTGCAACGATTTTGAAAAGTGGAGCCAAGCGGATTCGAGACCGCTGACCCCCTGCAATGCATGCAGGTGCTCTACCAGCTGAGGGCTATGGCCCCTTTTCGGGTCCAACATTACAGCTCGGGCGGCCCCTAGATACCGTGGCGCGCCAACCGCCACCCAGCTTCCCCTTTGCCACGGCATCCTGTTCGGCCCGCGATAGCAGCGGCCGCATAGGCGGGTGGCGGCTTTCCAGCGCACCATCGCCCCTTGCCGTGAAATGCTTGCGCGGGTGCCCCGGCCCCTCCACCATGGCGGACCAAACGATCCGTGCCGCCTTGAGCCGGCTGGGCTCGTTGACGGCTCCATAAGACCACATCGGCCATCGTTCGATGTGGGCGGCGATCATGCTGTCCCCCGTTTCATCGGTGAGGGCGACACAGGCGCGGGTATCGAGCAGGGGCTGGGAAGATCGAGCCGCCTTCCTGGATGTCATCGAAAGGGCTCCACCTTAAGCCGCCAGCCGCCACGGTGCCCAACATGGGAAATGCCCCTGGAGATGGCCCACCCATGCCAGCTGGCAGGGTGCGGGCCTGGCACCTCCTGCAGGTGAAATCCAGCCTTTCTGCTGCAGGTGGCGCAGGCGCTCTGGATCGGCGCGGCGAGCGCAGCCCATCGCTCCATCATCCCTGGCGGATCGAGGGGCTGTGGGCGATGGCTGTTCGATGTAACCTGGCCAGCCACTGCGTAGAGCTCCTGCTGGGCGAGGTGAAAGCGGTGGCCTGGGGAGCAGCGAATTCCGAATCGAAGGAGAATCACCAGCGGCCTCAGCAACACCCGTCAGTACATTTGTGCCACTAATTGGCGGCCAATGTCCAGCCCCGGCAGGAGTCAGAGCCCGCCAGCAGAGCGGCCATCGCAGCGCCTGCGAGCATGAGGCGGTTTTTCGGCCTGGTCGAACACCCGGCTGGCGGGCCCAAAAATTCGATGACGCCGGGCGCTGATCTCCTCACCCGCGGTGGGCCGGCAGTGAATGGCAGCACGATGGCGCGCTGGATCGGCACGCCGCCAGCATAGGGCTTCATCGAGGCAGATAGCCGGCGAAGGCTGCTCCCCGTTTGCCGTTGTTCCTGCTCCTGGCCCATCGAGGGCCCAGACATCGTGTAGAGGGCGTGGGCACCGCACACGGCAGCCACGGGATCGGTGGTCAGCTCCAGGCTGCAACGCCCCGCACCTAAGGGCCCTGGCCTGCCTCCAGCACGGCTGAATCAAGGCTGGAAAGCCAGCTGGAGAGGCGATCCGCACACTCAACCCCCAGCAAGGGCTCCGCAGAGCAGCAGCGATGGGCCACGTTGTTGCCATCGCCCACGTAGGCCAGGCACAGGCCATCGAGGCTGCCGAAGGCATCTTTGAGGTCAAAATCAGCCAGGGCTGGCAACGGGATGCCTCCAGGTCGGTGAGGGCATTGATCACCGGGATCGAGGCCCAGTGCGCCGTAGTCGAGGAGATCCTGCCTGGGCGAGGTGCGATCGCCAGGGCATCCACGTAGCGGCTGAGTCACCCGGGCGGTGGTCGGCGAATCGGCTCGCCACGGCCCACCTGGGTGACAGCCGGGTTTGAGATCGATGGTCCTGGCCACCGAGGCGGCCATGGCCACGAAAACTCCACCGGTCGGGTTTGAAGGCCTTGGTGAAGATCAGACCTAGCCCTGCCGGCCCTCAGATCGATCTGGCGGGCGCCACTCCTGAGCTCATCCGCCAGTTGCAGCAAGGCTTGGGCCTTCGTCAGAGCTGAGATCGGCGCAGGAGAGCAGTCACGTCCCGCGGGCTGCCAAGGGCCGAACGGGCCTGGTGATCGGAGGGCTCAATGACCCATTCCAAAGATCCCTTTCCGGGATCAGGGGCCCCGGCGTCAGTACCGGGGCCTTTCGTTCCTTGAAAACCAGCCCAGCTCAGGCCGGCCCACAGCGCTGGTTCAGCCATCGGCGGCCCTCTCCCGGCAGCTGAGCAAGCCCCCGGAGGTGGCTGGGGACAAGCAAGTTTTTTGAGATCATCGCCCTCGATCACCTTTTTTCCGAGGATCTTGCCGGCGATGTCATCGAGCAGGGAGCGTGTCGTGCAGGATGCCGCTAGGCCCGCTCATGGGCCCCGGTCCACCAGGACGCGCACCTCCTTGGTCGACGCCTGGGCCGTGGCACGCTCACAAGCGGCGGCGGGTTGGAGCCGCCGCCAAGAAAGCGATTGCCACCCTGTTTGTCCGTAGGCCGGGGCCAAGCGTGTCGCGTCATCCCGTAGGTGCACCCACCATCTGTTTCGGCGATGTCCGGTGGCCCGGCTGCAGGTCGTTGGCGGCGCCGGTGGTGAACTTCACCAAACAACGATCTTCCTCAGCCGAGCGGCCCTCCAGCAGGGTGTGCGATCTGAACCTTCAAGGTCTTCCTTGGAAGTTGAAGGAACGTTCTTTCCTGGGGCAACTGCAGCGTGTAACCGAGGGCGCTCATGCCCCGGGGCACGTCGAATCTGGGCCACCCTTGCTTGCCACCGGGCAATCAGGTGCCAACGATGGCCCGTGACCCACTTCGGTGGAAACGCCAACCACGCGCTTCTCATCGTCTTGGAGCACCCTGCTGCGCTTCTTCTAAACCGCCACCACCCGCTCGATCGCTCATTGAGATCTTTCTGCTCCAACCGCCAAGCGCATGCCGCGTGCCGCGAGCAGGCCGCTTCGGTTAACCAGGTTGGCCAGATCGGCCGCCCGCAAAAGCCACTGGTGGCCTGGGCGATGCGATCGAGATCGACAGCCTCGGCCAGACTTTCAACCTTCTTGGCATAGATATCTAGAATCATCTTGCGGCCGGAGAGATCGGCCGATCGACCAGCACCTGCGGTCGAAGCGGCCCCGGGCCGCAGCAGGCGCAGCATCCGCGTTTCGGGCTGGTTGGTGGCGGCCAGCACGATCACCTCGGTTTTGTCTGTGGAAGCAAAGCCATCCATCTCGGTGAGCAGTTGGTTGAGGCGTCCTGCTCGCGCTTCGTCGTTGCGCCGACCACGCCCATCGAGCCGAACGGGATTTGCGATCGCATCGAGTTCGTCAATGAAAGATGATGCAGGGCGGCCTTTTTTCTGGCTTGCCTCGAACAGGTCGCGCACAACGAGCGGCGCCGGCGCCGACAAAGAGTTCCGACGAATTCGGAGCCCCGAGATGATGAATCGAAGGAACTCGCCCTCACGGCACCGCTTGGAGAGGAGTGTCTTGGCCCTGTGCCGGGAAGGGCCCACCAGCAGCACCCCTTTGGGGATGCGGGCACCGACGGCCGTGTAACGCTCGGGTTTTTTTTGAGAAAGTCAACGATTTCAGCCAAGTTCAGCCTTGGCTCATCCACACCGGCCACATCGGCGAAGGGTGACGCGCGACTCCTCATCGGGGGCACGGTTTAAAAGACCCCCCCCCCCCCCGGGCCCCTTGGATTTGGTGAAGCTCAAACGCCCCTGGGCTCCGCCTGCCGCCCATCTGGCGTCGGCGCTGAACGACGCAAGCACCAGGATGAAGATCAGCGGCGGCACCACCAGCTCCAGCAGCGTGGTGAAGAAGTTGGGCCGCTTCGGCGGCGCGGCGGCCAATTCAACGCCCCTTCGCTCCGGCGCTGGGCAAAAATCCATGTTCCGAAGATCGCGTGTCTCGCCAGCACCGAGGGGCTTTCCTCCGGTGCATTGCTGAGCTCGGTAGCCGAATCTGGTCCTGGGTGATGAAGGCCCGCCCTTACGTCGCCGTCATTCACCTGATCGATGAACAACGAATAGGGGTCCCGGGCACCTGGGCGGCTTGATTGGGCAGGAAAGTGCTGAACAGCAGCAACCACGCCCGAAGCCGATCAAACGAGGTTGATGATTCCCGAATTCGCCGGTTGGGGCGATTGTCGTCTGGCGGAGGCCATGGGTGTGCGGCCGCGGAATGGGGCCCAAGCTAGGCCGAGCCACCGCGGCCATCCCGTCGGGGCGGGGGGTGAGAAACCGAACGTGATCTGCTTACTCCCATGTGTGGTCGCTATTGCGCTGAGCACAGCGAGTTCGACAAACTGCCGCCGCTTGCTGGCGCGACAGCCCTGCCGCTGCCCTGGCCGCCCATTAACGCCCGCGATGACCGAGGTGCGGCCCGGGTCAGCCGGTGCTGGGCCCTGCGCCAGGAACATGGCCAGATCGGCCCGCAGCCCCTGCTTGCTCTGGGGGTTGCTGCCGGAATGGTCCCAAGGATCCACTGGCGCCACCCGGCCGATAATGCCGCAGCGAAACCGTGGCAAACCAAGAGCCTGCCTTCCGGGGCCCCGGCGCCATCGCCGCTGCCTGCCTGGCGGCCTGAATGGCTTTTTATGAATGGAAAGGCCCGCCGTGGGCCGGGCCCAAGCAGCCCTGGCTAATCCGCCGCCGCGGGACGCGGCGTTCTGGCTTGGCCGGCCTCTGGACCGTTGGATCGGAAGCCGATGGCAAGTGAGGTGGAAAGCTGTTGCCTGCTCACGAAGTCACTCGGCACCCGCGCCGAACCGGTTTGGTTGCCACCGATCCATGGCCGCATGCCGGTTGATCATGCCCCGCCGGCTTGAAGAGGCCTGGGGCGCCTGCCCGATGCCCCGACTGCGGGCCTGGAGCGTTGCTGGCTGCTGGGATCCCAGGGCTTGGGAAGCTCTGCCGTTGGGCGCCCAAGTTTCCATCAAGCTTGGATCTGCTCGGCCTGACCGTTTTCGAGACAGGCCCAGAATGCTCCACTTTCGAAGGTGTCCCTCGCTGAACACCTGGCCTTCAGGCCCGATCCAACGCGCTCAGACCGCTCTCGCGCGAACTGCGTCGCCCGGCATCGCTTTTACGCGGAACCCCTGCTGGCTACTGCTTGCTTGCTTGGTGATGGTCTGTCCTAGCCCCTACCCAGAACCCCTGCGTGGCTGGGGGGCCCTGGCCTACAGCCTGACCACGGTTTGCTCCTGTTGCTCTCCCTGGAAGGGCACCACCCGCCACGGTGGCCGGGCCATCGCCTGGGAGCTCCACGCCTGTTGGGACTGGCGACGCTCGTCTCCCAGTGGTTCTGGTATTCCACACCGGTGGTTGAACAGAAGCGTCCTGCCGGTGATGGCTCTGATGCCCATGTTCGTGGCCTGGAGCCTGCTGCGGCTGGTGGGATATCTGGCCGAAGAGCCGGGATCACGGCCAGGTGCGATGGGGGCGGTGGCCCGGCTATCTGCTGCTGGGGGCTCACCGCCGGCATGCTGTTGACCGTGCTTGCGAAACGGTGCAAACCCGCAAGCTTCAGCAGTTCCCAAACAGGCCCTTGTCCTGGAGGCTGCCCAATCAGCTGGCAAGCCGAGAACCTTTTTGCAGAGGATCTGGGAGCTGGATTTTGTGCGTCTCAAACTACTTCGCCTTCGCCATCAAACAGTCGGCTACGGCGATGTGTTGCCCGCACCACGCCGAGCGCCCAGATCACCAGCATCGGCTTCGGGGTGATTGGACCTTTTCTACCTGGCGTTGGTGATGGGGCTGCTGCTCAGCCCGCTTCACCAGCAGGACAGACCCTGATTATTCAACCCGCCGGCAGCGGCTGCGATCGAAGCCCAATCGCTAAGACAAGGCGAATTGCGCCGCCGCCACCTTGAGCCTCCAGCAACTCCGATGCTTTTCTGCTTCCAGGCAGCCTTCAACCCAGCTGCAGGCCAGGTTGAACGAGCCCACTCGAGCTGGCTGATTTCCTGCATGCTGGCCCGAGGCGAAGGCTACCCCGTGGAAGAAACAGACCTGCTCGAAGCCGCGAACGCGAAAGAATCCCAGCGGAGCGCCAGCGAATTGCAGCAACGGGCTGGTGACGAGTGCGCGTCAGGCTGCGCAATTTCATTCCCCGCTTGAGCGGCCGTTGGTTCAGCGGATCAGCACGGCCGGCGGCGGATGCTGCGTTTCCTGCTGCAGGCTGCGCTGGGGCCCAGATGGGCGCTGAACCAGCAAGCAACAAGCAATGGCAGCGCCAGAACGCCAGACAGCAACCTTGGACGGGACGGCCAGCTTGGGACGGGGGAACCGCCGCGCCGGCCCGCGCCCTGACGAGGCCTGCCGGGGCCCAGGGGCATGCTGCATGTGGCCGCAGACCATCGTACCAGCCAGACTCCCTGTCACGGCGCCCATTCCAACTTCCGCAAGCGGGGACAGGACATCGTCGAAAATCGGGGCGAAGGGTCAGGGGAACGCAGGTTGAAAGGTTTAGGTCAGCGGCCGTCGCAACCTTCCGCCGGTTCCCTGAAACACAAGAAAGGCGGCGAAACTCCACCAGCAACCGCGGAGGCATGGCCCGATCCAGCTCACACCCGGCGGTTGAGAAGAAGGGAAGCAGACCCCCGGCAGAAAAGCCGCCATAGCTTTAGCTGAACACGGAAAAGGCAGCACCAGGGGTCCGCCGCTCCAGAAAACTCGATCACGGTCAGGTATCCCACCAGGGGCAAACACCACGTGCCGGAAAGTCCATGCTCCCGCTGGGCCCAGAACAGCCAGACCGGAAATCGCCAAATCAAGGTAGGTCGCCGAGCCAGAGACGGCCATGTAGTCGGAACGGCTTGGCCCAGCACCAGCCAGGAGAGGTGGCAGAACCAGAGGCTGTTCCCGAACAGGTGGCCGAAATCACTGTGACTGAAAGGGCCGCAGCTCGGTTTCAAGTGGGTCGTCGCAACACCCTCATTCACTGAGGGATTTTGGGATGAGAGCAAGCATCAGCGCAGATGGCCGTTTGCTCCGATGAGGGGGAAAATCCCCTCTCCTGGCCGTCCTCGAACGCTCAGCACAAGCATCGAGGTTCTTTTCTGGATGGCGATCGCTTCAGGGGTTTATTCGAGCGAGAAATGCCGCATCCGAGGCCGGCCATTTCAAGCGATTGGAAACGCGTTGGTTCGCAATGCTGGCGGATGCTCCGATCGATGATTGAACCCGCCTTCGGGCCCGTTTCCTGTCCTGTTCTGAGCGGGAGAGATAGCCATCCTCTGGCGAGAATCTGGGAGTCCGCGCCATTTGGCCCGTGAGCTGGGTCCGCCCCGCCTCGACATCTTTCCGAGAGTTTGCGCTCGGTATATTCCTCAACACGCAGCAAATGCGGTTGGCCTATCGGGCCACAAGGCACAGTGGCATGCTGACGTCTGCGCCAGACGTCCAAAGTTGCGCAGGCTCGCCGGGAATCGGCCCCCTGCGTAAGTATGTCCCAGGAAGGACGGCTTTCTGGCCAGAATCAACTCCGCCCGAAACGGTGATGTCGTGCGGGTCCCTGTTACAAGCTGGATCGGCCGCAGGCATGGTTCGTCGTCAGGACGGCTTTTGGGCGACCTCCTGGAGCCCGAGCAGATCTCGAACCGGCCTCCGGTATCGATTTTTCCTGATGATGCGTCCGGAATGGCGGATCTCTCATGAGGCGATCTATCAGGCTCTCTAACTGTTCAGGGCCTGGAGCGTTGAACACGGAACTTGGTCGCGTGCCTGCGCACTGGGGCGTGCCCTACGTGTTCCTCGCGCAAGGCGCCAGGCAAGCGGCAAGAACTTTCCTCACCCCGGAGGTCTGATTTCCCAGGCGGCGCCGCGGTTGACAGAATCGCGCCTATTCCGGGGCATTGGGAAGGCGAACCTTCATCGTGGGGCTCAAGAGTTTTCACGATTGAACGCTCGTGGAGCGCAACCACCTCATTCAACACCTGCTGCTGCACCTGCCCCCGCATGCAGGGCCATGGAGAAACACACGGATCAAGAACGGCCCCCACTGACCGGACATGTGCACGAGGCGGTTTCGCGATGCGATCCGCTGCAACGATCTGACACGCTTCCTGCTCAGCTGCGCAGTCCCTGACCTGGGACCAGGGAGCTGAGATGGCACAACACGCTCAACTCCGCATCGACAAACAGGCCTGAGGAAACTTCTTCTGCGACCGCATAGCCCCTGGCAACGCGGTGAAATGAAAACAAACCAACGGGCTGCTTGCGGCTAACTTCCCAAAAGGTACTGATGTTGGTCCCGACACCCCGTAACGAGCTTGATGCCGTCGCCCTGGCAACTCAATAACCCCACGCAAAAACGCTCGGATGGAGGACCCCTGCTGAGGCCCCTTGACAATCATCTGAGGGCCTTGTGGAAAATCCCCTTTCTTAATTCGCGACGGTGTTCTCGCGCCATCGGCGCATCGGAACCTAAGGCGACCATCTGGCATTTTCTGTTCTCCCTGAAACCACTGTGCATACTGGCTTTTTGGATCCATAGGCACCGTACTGTTGAAACGATCATCAAAGTGAAGCCGGTGATCCATTTTTTTTCCCCTTCTTGAACAAACCGGCCTTGGCGGCTAAGCGGGGGCGTCAGCCACCGATTTGCCGACGAGGTGAACCGCCCGCAGCGGGCGGGGCCCAGCCCGCTGCTGCTCGTCTAACTGATCGAAAAGAAATTTAAAAATGAATGCAGCTGAGAACCCGTATCTACAAGCGCCTTATGCTCCTTTTCCACGCCGGTGTGCGAACGACGACGGTGGAATCCAATTCCGTCAGCAGCACGCCGAGGAAACGGCCCGAACCCGGCAGCATCGGCAGATTCCACTGGCAGCGAAGAACAGCTGGTCCACCAAACTCCTGGCCCCAGGCCAACAGCAGCAGCAGCACGGGGAATCAGGGGCCGTCAATGCGCAGCCGGGCCAGGGCCCATCGAGACGCAGCGATATCCGATCAGGAGGGGATGTAGCAATGGTGGAGCATTGTCGTCATGGGAGAGGCCAAATGGAGGCAATCCCAGGCCGAGAAAGGCCGCAAGACTACCCGCCTCCGGCGCTGCGCCGTCAGCACTCCCATGTGCGGTGCGGGCCTCGGTGAGCTGCTCTGGCGAGACGCCAGCTGTCCTTGCAGGTGCTCGAACCTTTCCATCCACCCACCTACTACCTGCCGCCCCGACGCCGGTAGACTGGATTGGCTTGAACCCGTTGCCCGGCCGCAGCTTCTGCGAATGGGAAAGGTGTGGCCGCATTACTTCGATCTGGTGTGGGAACGCAGCGGATCAAGCGAGCTCTCTGGCACTACCACCGAGCCAACAGCGTGCCTTCGCGCCCTGGCCGGCTGGTATGCCCTCTACCGCCCAGATGGACGGCTGCCTTGGTGAATGGAAGCGGGTACGAACCCAGCAAGGGGGCGCTTCTATGGCGGCTGGATCACCAGCACGTCAGGGCCGTTCAAGGGAGATCCGTCCACCCGGAACTGATCGGAGCGTCCAAGGGGTTTAGTATGGCTTGTCGGCCCGTAGCTCCTTAGGGGGGCCGATTATTCCATCCAAACCACGTCAACTGTTCAAACCTTCTGCTTTCGCCTGTTTGGCTACAGATTGACAAGTCTTCAAGAGCACCCTTTTAGGTTCTCGCGGCCAGGTTTTGGCCTTGATTCGCAGACTCTGTGAGAACGATCAACTTTGAAGTAGCACTCTTGAGTGATACTCTTTGAGTAGAAACTTAGCTTCCCAAAAACCTAAACTTTTGAGTTAGAAATCCATCTTCCAGAGCCAACTAACACGGAAGATTGAAAGATTGAAAAGCAAACCTTTGAGTGAATCCGATCCGCCAGCCGTTGGTTTTTTTTGTTGATCGCCCTGAGTGCTCCGCTTCAGACAAAGGGGGGGTCAAAGCCAAAGAATTTTGTTTTGGGAAGAAGCTGCCTCCAGGCGGCAAGCGTTCTCAAGACCTCTCAAGCAAGCTCACGCTTTCTTTGGGTCACTCTCATGAAGCGTCAGCGATGGGTGTTGCTGTTCCCTTTTTCTTTAATCCCTCAGACCATGAAAACCAGCCAAATCAAAATCTGCCATCCACGCCTGTTCAAAGCGGCCAGAAGCGGCTCGAGCCAATCGCCCCGATCAGCCCCTGGCTCGTTAGCTTCCCCGCACATCAAGTCAGCTGTGAAGGCGCGGATCCTGGCTTCGGACCCCAGCTGGGCCGAGTTGCTGGGCGAGCGCTAAGCCTGGCCGCTTGAAAACCTGCTCAACGATTGCAGGCTGTTCAGTGCTCCGATCCCAGAGGATGAAGGGCAAAGCAATCCGAATCTGACGCACCGTCAGGGTGGTGGCTTCGCGGTTACAAGGAACGCCCAATTGCGTTGATGGCAAGCGCGGAGGTGGTAAAATTCCGGGATCCCGCGAACAGAGATGGGTTGGAATGTTGTGAATAGCCATTCTGCTGTGAACCAATTGAGGATGGCTGGCGGCGCAGCAGACTGGTGCCATCAATGGCTTCGTCAGCGAATCCAGCCTTCTGTTCGAAATGGGCGTAGGAGCCCTCGAAATTGTGCTGACAAAAAAAGAATACCAGATGGAAACAGGGCTTGCTGAGCAGGCCAATCACGACCGCGAATACAAGCTGCAGAACAGACCTGCACAACCAAGCGTGAGAGGATGAATCCAGCTGGCAACGACGCCAGATTTATTGGTGAGGACGAGAATCCTGGAAACTCAAGAGTGGTATAGCAATACTTAGGCTTGGTAGCTAGTCCAGATCGAGTTAAGGCTGCTGCGGAATATCGGCTTCCAAGCAAAAGCCATGGCAATGCCAGCGAAGTGAAACAAGCCAGCAGAAAGGGCCACTCCTCGGTTGATCAACCAAATAGAAGAATCCACGCCGGGAAGAGCATCAGGGGAATGGCCGAAGGAATTGATAATAATCCTTGCTGGAAAGGGGTCATCTCAGGAAAGTTTCACTGCTCACCCAGCGCCGAAGGTCCTCGGTAGAGGTCCCAGTTTCCATTGTGTTTGTGGTGAAAAGCATGTCCCCTTGACAGGGGTACTGAGGTTCGCGTTTTGATCACACCCCCCCAAAGAAAACCAACGCAAGCGATTCATACGCTTGGAGCGGAATAGCGATTGATGACCGGCAATCGTGCAAATCAACGAAAAAGCAGCGACCGCGAAACAGAACCTCAGCAACGAGCAACGGTGGCGTCAGCCAGATCGACACCCTCGCCTACAATAGATCACCGCGACCCCCACAGCAGCCCATAAGGGGAACAAGGGTATGACGATTTGCCAAGTGGCCCAAAGATCAATTGCTCCTCACATAGGGAGCCAATACAAAATCCGAACGCTTCAAACAGGCCAGCCTGGCTCAACTTGAGCCGATGTCACCAGCGATGGCGCGATTTGGTTTTGTCATGCAACCGGAGTGGATCAATAAGGGACATCGAAAGGCAGGCTTTATGCCGGTTCAGGGGCTGAACTGGGCGCGAAAACGGCCAGCAAATGGCAACCAAGTTTTGATCGGCAGGCAGGCAGTCAAGAATCCAGCCAGGGGGCCACGAACGGTCGTCAATTCAGTAGCGAAACTATATTGTGATCATAGCAACAAGAACGATGGATGTCGATCGAGTTGGATCGCTTCGATCGAGAGATGAAATCGACGACAATCAAATTGGCGCGCCCAGAACCGCTCCAGGACGCCAAGAACCCAGGTGGTATGGGGTCATCAAGGCTTTTCTTGATTAAGGCAGCAAGCTCCGCAGGCAGCCCTTTTGGGACCTAGGGCTGGTACGCATATACCAGTCGTCACTGCCATGGCTATGAATCGGATCGCAGTTCCAGGCAGCCTGTCGCTGCCCCCAGTTTAATGAGGCTCTACCGGAACCGAGGCAAAAAATGTGAAGTTTGCCCTGGAACAGCGCGCGCAGGGCCTGATGGTTTCCGTTGCCCACGTGTGTGAGGGCAAGGAGTACGGGCTCAAATCATTGGCAGGCGCCACAAGCGCTATCAGTGCCGGAGCTGTCCGTCTCAGCCCCCTCATCGGCCGTACATCTTGGAGCAACAAAGTTACCTGCTGACCACCTGGTTCCCTTGCCTTCTACCATCGTCGGCCAAGCCAAGACAGAATCTCCCTCCTAGCTCTAGGCGTCATTCTCGTGTGAACTACCGAACGGCATGGTTGCTTCAGAAACAAGAATTCATGCAGGCAATGAAAGAACGTGATGGCGCTATGCGCTCAGAGGAAAGGGTGCAGGTGGATGATGCCTACCTTGGCGGAGAAAGCTGTGGTGGCAAGCCTGTCGTGGATCGGAGAACAAGGTGCCGGTCGTGGCAGCCGTCTCTGTCGATGAGGCGGGCACCCCCGGTATAATAAAACTTGCCACCGTGCCCACGTTCTCTTTGCCGCTATTGCTGATTGGGCCCAAGATTCACTGGGCGATAGGCTGTGAGTGATCTCCGATGGGCTGGCTCTTTTCCGCCGTTGCAGAAGTCGTTGCTTCCATCATCCTTTGGTCGTAAAGGGGGTCGTCCATCCAATTGAATACCAAATTCCGTTGGAATTAACACGGTGCTCAGCAACTTGAAAACCAGCTTTCAGCGGCAGCTTCCATGCCTTCGCTTCGAAAAGTACAGCTGATCGCTACTTGGGGCCGCCTTCACTAGCACAGCTTCAATCGGCGGGTTCAATCTGGCGGCAATGAACCGAGCGTGGTGGTTCATGCCCATCTGCAGCTGTCAGCACGGGCCGAATCCGACCTCCTGAGGTGTGCGGAGTTTGCTACCTAATCGAGAGGCTTTTTGAGGGCTTGGCTCTTACGAGTGCCCGACAGTGGTTGGTGTAAGAACAGGCCGAGGTCCAGGAATCGCAACCGGAGGAGCTTAGATTTGCTTGACAAAAGCAATTGCTCAGCTGGATTTTCGGTAGAGCTCTAGGCCGACAGCCAATGCTGTCAAGTGCCATCCCTACATCAGCCAATGACAGCAAGGCTACTAGCCGACTGAAATCCATCCAGAATTCCAGATTTATTGAGGTTCTTGCTGTTGTTTGCCCAGCGGTTGGGCCGGAATCTTAAGCATTTCCTATTCTACACGTTCCTGGCGAGTTTATCGTCGCGGCGAATTCTCGCTATATTGATGGATTTTCCGTTCGCTATTTAAGCAAGACAATGCCCGTGGCTGGCCATCGTGGCGTCCCAGCCTGGCTGTTGCTGCGTTGATTCTGGGCTTTATTGCGATCCTTGGGTTTCAGGTCGCAACCAGGGCAAGTGCACTTTGCTACGGAACGTTCTAGCCAAATTACGAGATTCCGATCTGCCTTTTCTGAAACGCTGAATCAGATCAATCTGGAACTCAATCCTGTCGTGGTTGCGCAGCAGCTTTGAGACCGGGCTTCGGTTTCATCGGCGGTGCTTTCAGCATGTATTGACACTACATTTTTCTGCGGTGATCAGCCCTTTTACATGCTGGTTGAATGATGGCCGTCTCTGGATTTCGCTGCTCAGGGCCTGGTGCCGCCAGATCACGCCAACCCACTTTATCACAGTGTGCAGAGAAGGTGCTGTGAATTTTCTGCGGGCCAGATGATTCTGGTGCTGTTTCTCTCCATTTCAAGCTTCGTCCCCGCCTTCACAAGTTTTTAGGCGTGAAAATCTCTTTGGTTCTGGCGATCATCATGGAGGTGCTCGAATGCGATTCCCGGCATCGGGCCACCTTTTGGAGTGATCATAATCAGTATCCTTGTCTTCGTCACCCAAGGGCCGTGGACGGCCACTTTCGGTGGTGGTGGTTTCGATTGTTCTGCACAGATCCAGGACAATCCTTGATTCACCCGAAAGTGATGGGAAAAGCCTTGAACATCACCCTGTGGTGATTTTCTTCGCGCTTGTTCAATTCCGGCGAACGGGTGCCGGTCTGCTTGCGTCTTCTAGCCATCCCAATCGCTGGAATGATCGTCAGTTGTCAAGCGAACAGCGACCTTCACCTACGGACCAACGACCACACTCAACATCAAAGACAACTGACCTCAACCAACCGGCGCAGCAACGCCCAGAGACGAACTGATTCTGCCGAAACCAATGCGCTGATCGCATCCCCATCAATCAGCCCAAACCTCTGGGAAGCAGCAACGAGACCCGCTTCAACGAACCTGAAACGCCCTTCCAGAAAGCCCACGACCCTTGATCTCCGGGGCCGCCGCTTTGGGTCGGGATAGAACCAGGCGGCCGTTGGCGTTGACCTGATCGCCGACCCACGTCGTAATAGTGGGCTTCACCTTTCCAGCCGCAACCGTGCGTGACTGGAGGGGACGAACAGGCTGGAGTTGAGGGACCGGCGGGGGAAGTAGGCATTGCCATCCACCTTGACGATGTCGTCACTGGTGCGATCAGGCAGTCGTTCCCCAACTGGCTTGATGGACTGTTGGCAGCAAAGTTTTTTCATGTCCCCGTGCGCTTGCCGGTGCCTAAACGCGTTTGCTTGAGACTGATCGAGCGGCTTTGGGTCAGCGGTCCCTTTTTCAGGGTTTTTATCGACTGGATCGTCAAGGGCAAATCAGGCTGCGCTGAAACCAAACGCCTGCGCCGCCTCGCGCAGCAAGCGTAGCAGAAGCGTGCAAGCAAAGGCCCAGGGGCTTCGAAGGGCGCCTGACGCGTTGGCCACTGGCTAAGGCGTCGGTAGAGCAAGAACTGGATCGCTTCGCTTTGCGCGGCGTCAAGGTCATTCAGTCCGCACCGACGCCGCAGGCCCGGCTGTTGCGCGCGCTGCGTACGTGCGATGCGCACCGGCAGAGGAAACGGCGGGGCCTGGCCATTCCCAACTGCAGCCCGGGCGCCTTCGAGCTCCCCGCAGCCCAGGCAATCAGTGCCGCCTGGCCCCCAGCAAGCACTCAAGTCCGTTTCGCCTGATACGCCATCAAGGCGGGCCTGAGCAGGCCCCATGGCCGAGCGCAACAGCACCTGAAGGCGAACCGACAGCGAACCAGGGGGTGGCCTCGCTGCGGGGGCGATCCCAGCAGGTGCGAAGGGCGACGCTCAGGGGTGGCGACGCTGATCGAAGCCCAGCGAGACGAGGCCTGGGTGGGCTGCCCGGCTGCTGGCCGCCTGGTTCCAGGGCCGATTCGGGCAAAGCGCCGCCTGGCCCGAGGATCAGATGGAGGCAGGTTGAGCAGCTGCAGGCAAGCTAGAACGCAGCAGGGGGAGAAACAAACCGCCGGACGGCGCCAGGTGCGGTTTGGGCGGTGATCGCCTTGGGAGTCACCACCTGAACTTTCGGGGACAAAGCCCACCAGGGTGGAGAGGCACCGCCGTGAGGATCGGGAACAGGAAAATCCAGCGGTAGAGCTCGGGCAGCAGGGCCGAGCGAGCCCGGCGGCTTTGAACCAACCCACCAGCAAGCAGTTGGCTGAGAAAAAAGGGCAGGGCCACCCGAGCAAGCCCCGGTCCCACGCACCAGAATCCGGTGCACCCCCAGCAGGCCGAGGCTGAGCGGCATCCAGCAACAGCAGCAGTTGGGGAATCACGTTGAACCAGTTGCAGGATCGCCCTCGAGATAGGCCGATCCGCTGCCACATGGCTCAGCCCTGGTCCGGAGGGGGTTGGCACCGGGTTGCGCGGACTGCAGAGTGCGCTGGCCCAGCGACCCGCGCTGCCGGGCCATGGGCCCGCGATCGAAAGTGGGGAGAGCCAAGCGCTCAGCTTTTTTCATGAGATAGAGATTGCGTAGCCCGCGGCGGCCCAAACGGATGCCGGTGGGCCAGTATCCCTCCGACGAGGTGCGGTTTCCGAAATCCCCCACCTGCAGCAACTGCCGAGCGACGCATCAGAAAGGAGGTGCCCGCGCAGACCACGGCGCCCCGCCTTGGCGGTGGGCTCGACCCAGCGGTAGAAGTTCTCCTCATCCGGCATCAGCCAGCGCTCGAGGCGGCAGGTTTCGAGCCACCGGATCGGCATTCATGTAGGTCCTGGGGGTCCTGGACGAAGCCCACCTCGGGTCGCTGAACAGGCCCTACGCTGCGCCGCAGAAATTCCTGCT
>Ga0163217_1068574_pt1 | contig 17987 bp, 30 predicted proteins | sample SynspAceP_FD_185933 | JGI IMG/M metagenome (GOLD analysis project Ga0163217, IMG submission 185933) | Saline lake microbial communities from Ace Lake in Antarctica - Synechococcus sp. Ace-P (PacBio error correction) | ecosystem: Environmental > Aquatic > Non-marine Saline and Alkaline > Saline ...
AAGAGAAGATTTTGAAGAGGGCCATGCGCAGGGGGCCTCGGGCAGGTACGCTGCGCTCTCAGCACCGTTGCCTGCCAAGCGTCGAATTCTGCCTGGCCGCCAGCTGGGGCCAGTTCCCGGCTAAGGCCGCTCGGTGGCGGATCGCCACGGCGTTTTGGTCGCACCGGCGCCGAGTGGTCCCCGGTTGTTAAAAAAGCGGCGCCAAGGGGCCCCCTGGCGCGGTGGCGGAAAAGGCCGTGAGGCGGGCAAAAGGTCCCCAGCTGATCACCCAAGCGGCAAAAATTCGAATCTCAAGCGCCCGGCTCCCCAGCCGGAAGCGCAAGGGGCCAGCGCCGCGCTGGCCTGCTGCGCTCTGCGGTTGGCTGCGCCGGTCGTTGTCGCTGGCTGGAAATCGAAGCCCATCGCGGCGAAGGGCCTCCCAGAATTTCCGGCGCTCCATCGCCACGGGGAATCCCAGCGGCCCTTGCAAGCGCAAGCACCGTCCACCCCCGGCAGGTCGGCGGGGGCAACCCGGCCAAGAACACCACTGGCCTTTCGCCCCTCCGCCAGCCGCCCAACGCGGCTGCGCCGCCCCTCCAGCACAACACCCTTGGGAGGCCGCCTGTCAATTCAACGCAACGGTTTGCGCTGCCCTCGCCGCGCGATCGCCGGCAAAGGTAAGGTGTGCCTTCCGGCTGCCCCGTCACTCGCGGAAGTGGACGGAGGGCTGGAAGGGGAATCGGTGTTGGTGAACCAGCCCCAGGTGGGTTTGGCGCCAGCTCAGCAAGCAAGCGACAGGTCAGGGGCGCGTCGGTGTGATTTGGCCCAACCGCCAACTAGGAAACACCGCCAACCCGGGTAGCGCTGGCGCTGGTAATTCACCGCGGCAGGATCGACTGAAACGCCTCAACGCCCACTCGACGCTTGACACAGCATACCGCTTGTGGCTCGAACCTCAGCTCAGGGGGTAGCGGGCGCATAGGTGCCGGTGCTCTGCTCAAAGAGGGGTGCTGGCCGGGTTAACCACTGGCCAGGTCCGCCCAGGGGTGGCTCGCACTGGCTCCTGGCTGGGAAATCAAAGCGGACGGGAATCGTCCAGCGCTGCGGTCGGTGGCCCAGGGCGTGGGCGCGGCTGGTGGTGCCGTCCGTTTTCGAAAAGGGCGAACTGGCTAATGCCGGCAGAAAACTCCGAACTCAAGTGTTCACCGCCATTTCGAGATGCAGAGGTTGACCTGGCCATCGGGGGTACACGGGCCGAAGCAACCGCGCCGAAACCTACCCAGGGGCAATGCCGTGGTTTGGGGCCGTCAGTCTCAGGTTGCTGGCGTAACGGACGTGGTAGGCGCCCCGCCAGCCCAGCCCGAACGGCGCGCTGCCTAACGTGCCGCGCAGGTTGCTGATAGGGCCTGGCTGGAGCCTGGCGGCCTGGCGCAACAGTTTCGAGACAGGCGGTAAACCGGAAGCGCCATCAGCCAGGGAAAGTGGAGTGCAGCTTGTCCAGAACTGATCAAGGAACAAGGTTGGCCTCCAAGCGGCTCATTGTTTGGTCTTCTGTTGCGGCTCACGTCGCTGATCGATCAGGGCATCAAAGGGTGATGGCCGAACGCACCAAGGGGCCTGATAGCGCTGCACCACGCGGCGGTTGCGCTCCGAGCCAGAGGCCCGGGTCACCCACGACGGCCACCGCCACGCCACCCCGTCTGCCGCCAGGAGCGTCCACTCCCCCTGACGGCCCCACCAGGGCCAGCACCAGTTCAATGGATGCCGTGCCGGGCGGGTCGGGATCGGCCATAAGGGAGGTACATTCGGCAGTGCGGCAGCAATCTGCCGGCATCTATGGCGAGGGACCTGGAAATCCATGAACAACGACGCCAAGGCTTTGATGTGATCGGCAACCGATGCGGCGGCCTTGAGTCCCTCTCTGCCCAGGCCCTGGGGCTTTGGTGCACAGGCCCAGCGCTGTTTGCGGCAGCCCTCCCGCCTAGCTGAGCGGTTGCCTGGGAGTTGCCAGGCGGAGCTGCGAACAAGCAGCGACAGCCCGATCAGCTTGATTCCCCGGTGCTGCGAGCTCCTGGCCTGCTGGTCGGTGCCACTGTGCTTGCTGGCCAGCGGCCGATCCGCTCTGTTCGGCATCGGTCGGCTGCTGTTTGCAGCAGAATCCCATCAGGCAGCTTCCGGTTTTCATCCTGCACGGCTCCAGCCTTCAAGGCTGGCGTTCCGCGAATCGGCACGGCCCTGGCAGGACCGAGCTGGAATTCAGCCTGCACGGCCGCGGAGCCGAACCCCTGGCCCGTCAGGCCTGCAGCAGCGGCCAAGCCGCCCCTGCGGTGCTCACCGATCCGGGCCGGGGCGGTTGCCGAGGAGGTGCGGCCGAATCTGCGGGCTTCCGCTTGGAAGCGCCTATTGCCGTCTGGCTTTGCGAACGCTGCGCATCCCGAGCGAGAGGGTCCTGGCGCCTGGGGCGGAGGCGGCCCTTGCCCGCCGATCTCGACCTCGCTGCATCTGGTGTCTTGATCGCCGAGACCCCCGCCCGCGCCCGATCCGGGCGAGCTGCCGCTGTTCGGCCCGACGACGGCCTTCTGGCTGCAGCACCCGATTTGCGCCCTGGCCTGATGACCAAAACGGGATGTGCGAGTTCAGCCTGTTGGCCGATCTGGAGTTGCCCCCTGATCGGCGTGCTCTGGGAACCTGGGCGCGGGTGGCTCGATCGTCTGGAGGCCCTGCGGCTGCGCCCGAACCTGGGGCTCTGGGCGGTGGAGCGGCGCGGGCGGGTCCGCCGCCCTGATCACCCGCCAATGCCCACGGACTGGGCGTTGCAAAATCTCCGGCAGGGGTGCTCTCGAGGGGCGGGCCCTGGAGCTGGGTGGGTAGCCGGGGCTGATGACACCTCCCCCTCCCCTCTGCCTCGACCCCCGACGGGGTGTTGAATCGGTGGAGGCGGGTCGGCAGTCGGGCCCCGTTGCTGCAGGCCGTTGGTTGGAATGCGGCCTCCGGCCCGTCTGGGGTGGTGGTGGTGCCACTGCGCCACGGTGGGAAGGGCCCCTGGGCCGAACCTTGCGCCCTCCTGCTGGAGCGGGCCGGTCTGCAGGGTGCAGGTGAGCCCAGCAACAGGCCTGGCGCGGGGCATCCCTGGCCCGATGGCAGCCCGCCTGTCGCCGCTCAATCCGGTGCTGGTGCTGAAGGGCGCCGTTCCAGAGCGGATCAGCAACGGGCTTCCGGCCTGAGTCTCCAGCCGGGCGCCTCACCCCCATCAATGTTCGACATACGGCCGGTCGCGGCCCGGGAGCGATAGCTTGGGGCAGGCAGAAGCGCGGGCAGGAGGCTGCCGCCGCCTCATGGCGATGACCCGGCCGGCCCGCAGGAAGATCAGGTCGAGCGGAACCAGTGGTGAGGTTGCATCCAGAAGCTCAGCGGCGGCCTCGGGCTTCGAAGCGTAAACGCTACATGCCTCCGCAGCGCGCCAATGGGCCGGGCGTTGCATCAGTCCCAGGCGAACTGGCGGGGGGTTCGCGGGCACCTCCATGCTGGATACAGGGGCCTGGCTCCGCTTACCAAGCACCAACTGGCTTCGATTCGGCAGGAACCGTGGGGGGGTTGCGCGGGGTCGTCGCTTGCTGAGGGATCGGAGCCAACCTCGACTAGATACAGCGCTGACACCCCAGAACCGACACAGCCCAGTCCAGAACGCCGCCAATCCGTGAACTGCCAGGGCGAGACGGGCCGTCCAAGGTCAATGGTTCAATGGCGGCCGTCTGGAGGCTGCGCTCACAGTAGGCAATAGCGCCCCCCGCGCAAGGTGTGATCAGCCGCCGTTTCGCCGCCTCCTTGCGAGCTTTGTTGGCGGCAGGTAGCGCAAGCATAGACCTCGACCACGTTGCTGCCGGCGGTCTGTCTGGGGGTCCCCCAGGCTTCGCGCAGCAGCAGTCCCCGGCCGAGGCACTTTCCGCCCTCATGGCGCATCAGCACCATCAGCGAATTGGTACTCCCTGGCAAGTGAGCGCGATCAGCCGGCCATGCAACGGCTCACCTCGCGCCGAACCGGTATCAACCCGGAATCGGCTCACCTGGAGTTGGCTGCTGGCCGGCAGGTGGGCGATGACTGAGCAGGCGCAGGTGCGAGCTCAGCCGCAGCAGCAGGTCGCCTGGATCCAGCCCGAGGAGAGCCAGAAGTTCGTCGGCGCCGGCGCGTGAGGCAGCTGGAGGCGGCCTCGATGCTGTCGGTTTCAATATAAAAAGCAAGAGGGGCAACTCCCCCGGCAGCGTCCAGGCGCAGAGGGTGGGGAGCATCGCAAAGCCCTTCGCTGCCAGACCAGAGCATCACCAGGGCCAAGGCGGTTCAGGCCAGGGCACCTCAGTTGGGCGATGCGGTTAACCGGAGGCTTCCAGCCGTGGGCCCGCCCGCGGCTTCGCGGCAGGCCCCAGCCAGAAGGATCATTGGGGGCCGTTCATCGTCGGCCACGGCGTGCTCTCCCCGCTGGCTGAGAACCGGGAATCGGAGCTGCGGTTTTTGGCCAACATTGGGCAGACCCCAGCCCAGCTGTTTGCGCAGCACCTGGATAGAAACTCATAGGTCTTGAAAGGCGCACGAAGCGGGCCGTGTTTCGCCTGCGCCGATCGAGCACACCCGGATCCTCCGGCCAGACGTAGCAGCCCGCGGCTGCCATCCACCACCATCATCAAGCCGCTCGCGTGTGGCCGGGAACAACCGTGACGGCTTCGCGATCACTGAACACCAGGGCACGCCGAGGCCAGGGAGTGGGGGCTATCGGGGTGAGCTGCAGGACCGGGCAGTCGGAGTGAATCAACCGGCCCACCGCACTGGAGCGCGTAGGCGGTCGAGCCTGTCACCGGCGTCGAGAGGAATCACCCCATCGCGGAGATGTCCCACCGACATGGCCACCGATGGCAATTTCGAAGTGACACACATGCTGGTGAGCGGCTCCCGGTGCAAGGGCCATCTCTGTTGAAGGCAGAGCACTTCTGCCAACGGCGCTGCTCACCGCGCATCACGCTCACCACTCAGCTATGGTGCGCTCCTCGAGCACTCCAGCGGCTCCGCCTGCAACTGGTCAGGGCTCTTCGAGCTCAATGGCAGGTAAGGTTTCGGCCCAGAAAGTCCATGTGGCGGTTGTGATTCGCCAGGAATCGGCTACACCGATCGGTGCGGTCTGCCGCGCCGCGGAGATGACTGGGTCCCGGTTTTTTCCCTCCAAAAAAAACCGAAGCACGACAGCGCCAGATCCATCTCGCTGTGGAACTCCGGCCGGACGCAAAGGCTCTGTAGCCAAGGTCCGGAGATGTTTGTCGGGATTGGCGAAACCAACCAGCGCCGCCTCGAACTGCTCACCCGCGAGCAACGCTGGTGCCTGGCCGCACTGAAAATGGGCTTCGATGGCGTGGCCGTTTCTGCACGGCGCAGGTCCCTTGCCATCCGTTGATCGGATCAGTCCGACGCAGGGCACCGATCGCAGCGAAGGAAAGTTGTCGAGTTTTTATGGGGCGCCCCGATGCAACGGCTTCAGAACTGCTCGAGAAGCGGAGATTCGCTGCTGTAACAGACGCCGGATGTCATACGATGCCGTGGCGGACATGCAGAAGCGCTCGACACCAAAGGCCGGCGGCGAAACCGCTCCAGCGTTCCGGATCCAAGCCCATCCCTTCGAGCACGGGCTGGACGACCATGCCGCAACGCCATCACTTCCGACGCAACGCCGCGCCAACTGGCACATCCACCTTCAGCCGACGGTTCAAAGTGAAGGGGAAGTAGCTGGCCCTGAAAGCCGCACCTGGCAAGAATCCCCGAGAACTGCTGCAAAAAGTGTGACGCGTGCCGCGCAGATGGCTGAAAGTCCAGACCTTCATCATCGCCAACCCTCCACCTGGTGGAACACCGCGGTGGTGCAAAATCCACACCCGCATCGCGCCGGAAGAGCCTGGCCGGGAGCCACGATCCGCGACCGGCCGGGGGCGTGCTCTTCAAGTGGCGGATCTGAACCGGTGAGGTTGTGCGTGCGCAGCAGGTCGACTCAGACAGATAAAACGTGTCTGCATGTTTCCGGCCGGGTGATCGGGCGGGAAAATGTTTGAGGGCGGTTGAAGTTTGTAGTGGTCGCTCTCCACCTCCGGTCCCTCGGCAAACCCGATAGCCAAGGCCTGGAAAAGATGTCCGCGATTTTCCTTCCTCGACCGTGGGATCAGTGGAATGGCGGTTGACCAGCCCGGCACATACCGGGCTCGGTGCCGTGACAATAAGCGCGTTCACGCCTCCAGCTTCTGCTCCAGCACAGCCCGTTTCAGCCCACCCAACCGCTCTGCGAGCAGCTCCTGGAGTTGTTGTCCTTCAGCCGTTGGCGCGTTGACACAACCAGGGAACGTTCCTCGGTCGAAAAGCCCGCCCCCATGGCTGCCCAAACCCGCCGAAAGCCGGCCTTTTTTTTTCCGAGCAGCCCTACCCGCAGGGTCTCGAGATCGGCAGCGCGCCGGCGGCCTGGAATCGCGCCCACGCTTCTGCTTCCAGGCTTGTCGAGTTGCTCGCTGAGCTGCTGGAGGCCTGGACTCGTGGCGCTTCAAACGATCGGGGGCAGGATGGGCTCTGACTGTACGGATTGAGGGCGGCTACAGATCGAGGCGCCATGAATCGAAGCCGTCTAACAAGTTTCGCTGCTACTGCTGCGTGCTGCCCTGACGAATGCCCTTCCTGCGATCCTGAAAATCAGCAATATGACGAATGGGATCTTCGCCTGAAGGGATTCAGGCCCTGGCTCGCCGAGGCCCGTTTCGAGGGGCCACCAGGTCAGCGGTGGTCCTGCCCTGACCAGGAACGTTTCCGCCACTGCCACGGCCTGACCATGCAGGCGCACTGCGGGCGGAGCGGGCCGATGCCTGTTGCGCCTGGGGTGACGGCCTGGGCCTGCAGCGGCACCCCTTCCGATTGCGTCAAGTTGGCGCTTGGCGCGGGCTGCTGAGAGACCCCGGAGCTGGTGCTGTCCCGAATCAACCAATGGCCACGACCTGGGCACCGATGTGTTCTATTCAGGCCAACCGTTTCGGCGGCGATGGAAAGGCACCCTTGAGGGTTGCGCCCTGGCGGTGAGCACGCCCTGCTTCCAGTGGCGCCATTTCGCGCCGGCCGCCACCCTGACCCTGGATGTGGCCGAGCGCAATGGTGGCTTGCCTGCCGGCTGCCCGCCGGGCTTGCTGCTGAACCTCAACGTGCGGCCCTGCCCGGCCGGCGAGATGCGGCCCTTGCGCCTGGTGCCGGCCGGCGGTGCTCGCTAACATCGACAATCGACCAAACGCCTCGACTCCTCGCGGCCCTACCTACTAACTGCCTGCCGGAGAGGTGGTGTTCGATCTGGGTCGGGCACAGCTGGCCCGGCTGACTGGCCCACCGATGTGGCCAGATCCATGCCGGTGTGCGCCCTCACCCCCTGCAGCCCGAAACTGTTCTGGCGGGAAGCCGTGCTGAGCTGCCCTCGCTCCTTCCATGCCCTCTCGGCCGTCCTGTCAACCCAGGCGCGGGGGATTGGGAGCCGAAAAGTCGCAGCCATCTCTGAATAACTGGCTGCTCAAACGTCTGCGCAACAGCTCAGGAGGGCCGGTACACCCGCTGCAGCAGCCAGAGGCTGACGCAGAGACCGATCAGGTGGAGCAAAAGAGCACCTGGGTGTGCTCAGCGACCGAGAGCATTTTTGCGATCGAGGTGATCGCAAGCCCATCAAGCTGCCGCGGTGCCAGGGGGCACAGCCAGCTGGCCCCGAAGAACCCCGGCCAACTGCATCGAGGCCTGCAAAACAAACGGCTGCCAGCCAGGGCCTGGTAGCCCGACAGCCGCCAGGCTTGAAGCGACCAGGTCGATCAGCAGGCTGCGTTTGAATCAGGCGGCTGGTTTCGCCGCGGCTGGGCCGAACCGGACTGGCCAGGGCCCCGGCCGCAGCGGATCACCTGCCAGGCCTGCCACAACGACCAGAGCAGCAGCAAAAAACGACCGGTGGTGAGAGACAGCCCCGGCCCGAGCCCCAGGCGCCGATTGAGTTGGCCGCCAGCCGTCGCCGATGTTGGTTGAACACAAACAACCCCGACCACCACCACCCCAGCGCCAGCTGGGTTCCAGAACCGCCCCACCGATGGCGGCCCGCAGGGCGCCGAACGACGCCTCTGAAGATCGAGCTTGGTCAGCATCGGGGCAAAAACGTGGCTGGGGCGGCCCCCAAACTTGCCACGGCCCAGTGGAAAGATGGATTCTCACCAGGGCCCTGATAACGCACCGTTGATTCCCCTGCGATCCCCCGGAGCGCGCTAACGCCCCACGGCCCCTGGCGCTCGCAGTTTTTGAATGGTCTGCTACCAGGGGCACCGGCCGCGTGATTGCGCGCGGATCGCCGCCGACCCTGCGCCTGGCCTGGTGCCCGACGGGGTCAGTTTCTGGCCGCCCACCCCCGCGAGCCTGCTCCACGGCGAGCCACGCTAAGGCTTGAATTTGCCAACCGAGAATCTGGCGGCTGCTGGGGCCCCCTGTGGCAGTCCAGCAACTGTGGCTGGTTCCCTTCACCCACAGAGCTGCCCTGCACTGACGCCAGAGCGTTCGTTGAGCAGGTGCTGGTTGGGGCAGTGGGAGGCCCGGCGATGTGGCCCGTCGGTGAGGAACTCCGCTTCGGGTGGGGCGGCAGCGGCGCTGCGCCGATCTGCAGGCATCGGCCAGCCATGGGCCTTGCGGGTGACGTGTTGCCCATGCTCTGGGATGGCGAGGAGCGGGTCAGCAGCAGCCGCATCCGCGCGCCCCTGGCGGCAGGACACATCAGCGAAGCCACCCGCTTGCTTGGAGCTGCCCCCTACGCTTCAGCGGCCCGGTGGTGCGCGGCCGGGGCTGGGCGTGGCCTGGGCTGGCCCACCCGCCACCTCCAGGTGGACGGTCGCAATTCCTGCCTGCTGAAAGGGGCTACGCCGCCTGGGCGCCGCCTGGTTTTGGCCGCATGCGGCTTGTCGACGTGATGGCAGCGGTGATGAATCTCGGCCGCCAATCCACCGTGGACCGCGCTGGGCCTCTTCGGCCGTGAGGTGGCAACCTGCTGGATCCGGGAGCTGGTCTCGAAGCCAGGGAGCTGGAGTGGAGTCCAAGTGGCCCTGCTTGGCGCCAGCAACAGCGTTTTCGAACAATCTCGAGGAAGCATCAGTTGCCCAGATCAGTGCCGACGCCCAGCAAGCCCGCCAGCTGCTTCAGGCTTGAGCCGGCCCGGGTAATTTCACGCTGGTAGCTGGAGGCCCCAGCTGATGAATCGCGCCGAATGCCTCCGAGCAGCAGAATTCCTGAAATCAGGACCAGCATCGGATTTTCGCTGCTGCCGCATCGTTGCCAAGGGGCCATCCTGATTCCGAGTTGAATCCAACTTAGAACGCGCGGCAACGATCTTTGGCTCGTGGTTAAAAGCCGCTTCACATCTCACGCGCCAACCCAATCCCAGCCAATGATGCAGCCTGATGCCACCCGATCCGACCCTTCCCCGAAACCGACAGCCACGTGCGGCGCTTGATCGACCCCAACCTCGATCGCGCCGCGAGGCCTGCGTGATCGAGACGTGCCGTTTCGGCCTGATCGCCAGGATTCTGGTGGCGCGCAGCACGGACAATGCGCCCAGCGGCTGGGTCGCTGCCACCGCGCCAGCTAACAAAGCTCCCCTGCCACAGCGCCACGATGGCGGCGCGGCCTGGCACACCCCGCCCAGCAGGAGCGCCATGGCCCCGAGCAGTGTGGTGGCCCGCCCAATGGCCGGGCCGGGTGCAGGAAGCCCCTGCGGTGCTGGAGAATTCGGCACGCAGCAGCGACCCCGTGCCTGGCCGGCCGAGGCGCCGCCACCCTGCGCTATGCCAACTCCTACGACCTTGGAGCGGATCTGCTGGCCAGCGCTGGCAGCGGCGAACAGACGCCGCCGCCAACTCGCAAGCGAGCAGCTGTATCTGAATCACCGATCCAGCGATGCGCCCGCGCGGCAGCTCGAAGCCAACGGTGGCCGCAAGCCCTGAGGCGGGGGTCGGTCTGGTGCGTACCCGCGCCAAAAGCAGGCCGAGGACACAGCGCCTGATCGAGGCCCCGCGCCCCTGCGCCAGCTCTGCGCCCGCCATGGGGCCGTGTTCATCGTCAACGACCGGATCGATCTGGCCCCTGCCGTGAGGCCGATGGGGTCCACCTCGGCCCAGGGGACCCTGCCCCCGCCATCGGCCCGGCGCCTGCATCGGCCGCGACCGCCTGAATCGGCGCAAGCACCAACCGCCTGGAGCAGCTCCAGGCCGCCGGGCCGAACGGCTTGCGATTACGTCGGGTGGGGCCGGGCATGCACGCCCACCAAAGCCGGGACTGAGCCGGTGGGGTTGGCCCTATGTGCGCCAGCGGCGGCCGACCAGTCCGATCTCCCTTCCTTCGATCGGCGGCAAATCGACGCCCCAGCCAACCTGGGGAGCGGTGGGTGCTGCAGCGCCAGGCAGGTGGCCGTGGTGCGGCGGTGATGGCGGCAGAGGATCCTGGCGCGGCCCTGCCGCCAAGCTTGCTGCGAACCCCTGCAGCCGCAAGCTCATGAGCACGGAGTCCAACGGTGAATGGTTCAGCCAAAACGGCGAGTTGCGACCCTCCGCTGCCCCTGCACGTCTCTGCTCGACGCGGCCCATCGCTTGGTTTGGTTACGAACCTACGCCTGGTGTGGTGGAGTTCAACCGGCGAGACCTGGCGCGCAAGCACTGGCCAAACCAAGCGGTACAGGCCTCGTGATGGCCTTGAGGTGGTCACCATCGTTGAGGGGGTTTCCTAGATTCAAATGCATTTTATGGGCGATCGTCCCGTCTCTCCCGTGCCCTCTCCCCGTCTTTCTTCGTTCTTCGATGCTGCGTCGACTCTCCATCTGGCGCTGTTGCCACCTGCTGCGTCTGTCTGTTTCTACTTTGCCTATCCCCAACCCAGTGACGCCCGCCCGCGTGGCCGCATCGGTGCGGCAAAGCTTCCGTTCGCGCCCTTCCTTTTCCCGCGCGGGCGCCGTAAATTTTCGCGGTGGCGCTCACCGGGTGGCGTGGATTACGGCGTGTGCGGATCGGAAATTCCTCCTTACCCGATGTTCGGATTCGGCGCGGGCGGCCTGTTCGGCTTCCTGATCCTGATGACGATCGCCGGGGCTTTGGTCAACGCCCTGCGCGGCGGTGGGCCACGCGGCGGTGGTGGTGCCCTGCCGTCGGCCAATGGGCGCAAGCTATGTCACCAAGCCCGATGGGCCCGGTGGCGGTGGGCCAGTTGCAGGTTTGGCTGCGGCCAATGCCCGCGAGTTGCAGCAGGATCTGCGCCGGCTGCCGAACGGCCAACACCTCCAACAGCGCCGCCTGCAGAAGTGCTGCAGGAAACCTGCCTAGCCCTGATGGCGTCAGCCCCGAGCTCTGGGTCTTGCCAACTGCGAAGTGGGCCAGGTGCCTTCGTGAGCGGGAGTCCCACCTTCACCGCCTCTCGATACCGTAGCGCCAAGCAAAGTTGCCGCAGCGAATGACCTCGAACGTGCCCGCAACACGCCTGCAAGGATTCCGCTTGTAACGGCGGCAAGCCGAATGCCACCAGCGACTTATTCATCGCCACAACCCTGCTGGTCGGCCAGCCGCAGCCCCGGCCTGCCCGTCAAGACCGTCAACCAGCGCCGAAAAGCCTGCGCGAAGGTCTCGTCTGATCGTGCGTCCCTCGGCGACCGATCTCTGGCGCTCCGAAGTGACTGGCAGCCGAAGGCGAAGGGGACGGTGCTCAAGTCCGAAGACTTCTTACCGCCTATCCGCAGCTGCAGCACCTCTGAGATGCGGACGGCCGCCATGGCGGCCCCGTATCCGTGTCCGATGTCCACGACACTCAGACCCGAGAGCAGCCTCGCCAGCATGCCGTTCAGAGGCCGCCATGCCGCCGGCGGCCACCGCGCGTAGCCCCCGAAACCGGCACACCGAATCAACTGGCCTGCGGCCACAAGCCGGCCAGCACGGTGGCAGGGCCCCGTTCCATCCGCGCAGCGACAACACCCGGGCCTGCGCAACTGCCTCCCACTTGCCCAAGCAGCCGCTGCAAGGCCGGCCCACCCCCGACCATCCACCAGCAGATCGCGCCAAGCCTGCCCAGCGCAGAGCCCAGGGCGCGCTTCGTGGGCCACCACCAGGTCGCTGCTGCCCGCCCGCAAGACGATCGCCACAACGATCAGGCCCAGCTGCGGGACTCCACTCCGGCAAGGTTCCAAAGCTGAGGCAAACGACCTCAACGGTTGGTAAATGGGCATGGGCTTGGCCCGGTTGTCGGCCGAAACGCCCTCCAGCACGGCTGCTGGCTTTCTCCGCCGACACCCGGGTGACCAGGGCCACAGCAACCGAGTGCGCCGAAGGCGCTCGAGGATGGCGCTGACTGGGCGGGGCTCTTGTCTTCTCCCCAGATTGCTTCGGCCAATGCCCAAACGGCGCTCCGCTCCAGGTCCAGCTCGGCCAGTCCCGTCGAATCCAGCCATCCTGCGGCGCCGGGCCGAGCCGTTGCCTGTCATCGCTGGATCGCAACGGGTCCGCCGGTGACTCCGCAGCCATTCCCTCCGCTGCTTGATCAGGGAAGGATTGGTTGCTGAATCAGCGTCCCTTCTGGCTTGAGCGCCTGCGCCCCTTGGCGCCGCGTCTTTTGAGACCCAGACAACGCGGGGCGTCGGCTTCAAAGCGCTCTGCACCACCGCCACAATTTTTCCGCTGTGATCGCCTGCCAGGTTCGGCGCGCGAGCCAGCCGATCAGCACAAAACGCCTTCCCTGGCGTTTGGCTCCAGAAAACCAGCTTGCCGGCCCCGTAACCATTTGCTGGGCGCAGCCAGGGGTCCCAACTCAGCGCTTCGGCCTGCAGCCAGCCAAAAGCCCCTTGCCTCGGCGGGGCACTTTCAGGCGCAGCAACCTCCACCACTTCACTCGCACCGACCTGCAGCGACAGGCTGCTGCCCGGCAGTCCCCAGAAAGGCAGAAGCCCAGCCCAAGCCACAGACCCACCATCAGGACAGCGCTCCGCGAGGGCCGATCAAAACCAGGGCCCTGCTCAATGGTTGCTGCAAAAGGGCGACGGGCATGGCAACGATCCCTCCTGGCGAGACCTGTCGCCCCCAGCCCCTCGTTGGTGGTGGCCTTCACCCCCACCTGCTTCACAGGGGCTACACCTCAGAACCGCGCGGCGATGGCCGGCCCGCATCCGCTTCGATGTGGGGCTTGAGCTTTCGGCGTCTCCGCCCCACCACCGTGTCCACATTGAACCACCTCAGCCGCCGCTGGCGCACAACAGGCCGCTCACCCTGCTCGAGAGCAGCAGCTGTCGCCCCCTTCCAGCGCGGTCCCTCGGGGGGAAAATGGAGGCCGATGTCGCCGAGGCTGAGGGCACCGAGCAGGGCGTTCGATCAGGGCAATGCAACGAGCCCCCCCCCCAAAAAACAATCAGCAAATCACTATGGCCATGCGAGCCCCGAGCGGATGATCCCAGGCGCACAAAACGCCCAGGATCAAGGGCCGACCGCCACCCAGCGATGATGTCGTATCCGTTTGCCGATTGCGCAGTCTGCATCCCCTCAGCCCGTTGCATCCGTCCAGTTCCCAAGCCCCGCGATCGGCCTGCTGCGGCAGCGTCACCTGCCCAGGTCAGGGCGTGCTCTGGGCTGCCAGCGGGCATAGAAGATCGGCCTGCGCTGACGGGTGCGTGCTGCTCTGCCTCGGCGCGCCAACGGGCAACGGCGCCGTGGTCGCCGCTGCGCAGCACCTGGGGGCACGTCCAGCGCCGCGAAAAAGCTGGCTGGGCGGTGGTAGTGCCTGGTGCTCAGCAAACAGGGAGGTGTGCCTTTCCTCGTCCAGGGAAGCAGCGGCACCGAGGTGGCCAGGAAGCATCGCACAACGCCCATTGAATCACAGTCACGCCGGCAAGCTCACCGCCGTGGCACGAATCACCGCCGATCGAAACCTCTCATCACCAGGCCGGCGAATGCGCTCGTCCGGAAAGCCCTCGTAGTGCCCGCAGAGCAACAACCAGCTGGCCGTAATCGGCCGGCCCCAACGGCCCGCAGATCCTGCTGCTGCAACGGCCTGCCCTGCGGCTCATCAGTCAGCCCCGCCGGCGCGGCAGCAGCGAATCGACTCGAAGGCGCGGAACACCGGTCGGCTTGAGCAACCATGCCGCACCAACCGCCTAGGGCTCGTGCATCCACCTTGGCCGTAGCGAATCGGGTGCGAAGTCCCGGGATTGTGGGGTTGAAGTTCGCCAGAACCCAGCGCCCAAAACGGCCCGACCAATCACGCCAAGGCCCTGGAGCGGCGCGAAGGCCTCCGGGCGCCAAGCTGATCACATCGAGGCGCAAGCACTCACGCCGCCCGACACCCGGCCGAAATCTCCGAACAGAAGTAGGCAGAAGCGCACTGTCATCCGCGTGTGCTCGACTCTGCTGCGCAAACCGAAGGTCGTCTTGTGACCAGAATCCGCTCCTTCCACTGTCTGCCGCCTCCGTTCCCGCTGAGCTCCAGGCTGCTCATCGTCCAGAGCTGCAATGGCCGATCAAATGGCCCCAGCAGTGGCGTTTTGCGGCTGTGTTCCGGCGCTGCCGTCTTATTCGCTAGGCGGCCATCGAGCCTGGAAACACGCGCTGGCTGTTCCGGTGGAGCCGTTCACCATCAAGGCTGCCGAGTGTGGCGGAGAGCGGGACGGTTTCGAAGCTCAACCAGCCACGTCGCCCCTTTATCACTGCTGTGCCAGGCTCATCGTCGCGGGCCAGACGTGCTGAGTCAGCGGGCAGTCCCTCCGGGGGTGGGGGAGGTCGAGAACTGACTTGCGCGACCCATCCACTGGCCCGCACAGAGTTTCCAGAAAGGCGGCAACGTGGTGGGTGAAACTTGGGTGAGGAGCCGGTCACGCAGAGCCAGCTTGAGAAGCCCCCATCCTGCAAGGAGCGCAGGCTCAATCCCGTGTAACCCAGCTCTGGCCCCGCGAAGGCACTGCGCCCGCCCAGTTGGGCACCACCTTGACGAAACAATCTCCCAGAATAAAACCGGCCCGTCGAAGACCTTCTCCAAATCTTGATGCGGGCGCCCGTGCCGACTCCTTGAGCAGTCGACCCGCCCTTGCCGATCAGGATGCCTCTGGCTGGATCGTTCCACCACGACCGTGGCCAGCACGGCGGGTGCGCTTGCCATCTTCAACGATCCGCTCCACCCTGCAACAGCACCCGAAATGGGCACCTCCTCCGCGTGTGGGTGAGCACCTGCACGCGAATCACTACAGCAGCAGCCTCGCTTCGGCTTGATCGCTGACTATGTCGCTGGGATAAGAGGTAGGGGCTCGAGGGGCAGCTGGGCGGCCAGGGCGTCAACCACTCCAGGCAAGCCCGCCCCGGTGCTTTGCCACTGCAATCGATCTGGGCAGCGTTGAGTCCATGCTCCTCGAGCAGAATCGCATAGCTGTTCTGCAGGGAAACGGCGGCGGCGGGATCAAACGAGATCCTGCTTGTGTTGCGCCCACTAACACCCGAGCCCGGCCATGCTGGAGGATTGGACGATGAAGGCGTCCCGCGCCCGGCCGGCTCAACGCCAATCCACAGCAACAGCACCAAGTCGAACTTCACCATGCAACCTTGCGGGCACTTTTTGACCAGTCCGTCGCCCAATAAGTTGGTGAGGTTGGTGGATGCCAGGGTGGGTCCAGCAGCACCAGCTGGCGGCGGCGGGTGGTGAAATCGCCGCAGCCGTGCGGGTGGTCTGGGGCACCGGGAGGTGATCGCCCACCTTCTCGCCCACCAACTGGTTGAGCAGGGTCGACTGCCACATTCCGGCCGCCGCGACCGCACAGGGCCGACGAACCAAGACGCGGAAGCCCATCGGACGCTATCGATCATGCCGCCCGCGGCATTGGTTTTTGCATACGCCCACAGTGACAAGCCTGACCCCGTCACCAATGTCGAATGTCCATCGCTCGAGCAAGAAGTGCCTCCACCGCCAAGGTACCTGACTTTGCCGAAGCAATGGAATCGCAACGCATGCGGGGCTCTGGAGAACGCGTGAACTGAAAAGCGATAGTTTGATGCGCCGACGGTCGGGAGTTGGTGCCAGCCGAGACGGCGCCCGGCGCCTTCTTCGTGTCTCGCTGGCCGGAGACAGCGCCCTGATGGACCGCTGCCCGGAGGCCCTGGTGCTGCAACTGCGCAAATCCTGGCGAAGCGGTGGTGGATCCTCACAGCACCAACCTGGCCCATGAGCACGGCCAGGCGCAGCACACGGCCGCAGCGGCGACAGTGAAGCAACAGGACACATCGCTGCGCGTCCAACGCCGTTGCGAGATCTGTGCGTGGGCTGGATACCGGGCTTCAAGCAGAGGCTGGAACGTTGCTGGCAGCCACCGCGCAGGGGGAAGACGTGGGGTTCTTTGAAGCGAGGGCTAACGAACCGAAAGAACAGAAACAATCCATCGCGGTCCCCGTCCATTCCGTGCACCTGACGCTGAGATGAAGGCCCTCGATCGATGGCCAGAAGCCAAGTTCAGCGGCGAACGATGGCCCGTCGGTGGCAAACCCCTGAGGCATACGCCTGGGCGGTCTTGGCGCAGGCCCTCGGCAGGGAATCGGGCCTTCCACCGAGGGCCGCCCAGCTTGCCCTGGACGTCGATTGGTTTTTTCGCGTGCCATCGGCTTGCCTCGTGTCCAGAGATCTCGCCCTCGTAGCCCACGCTTCGGCCACCAGGCCGGCAAGCTCCGGATCAGGCAGATCGCAGGCCGGTGCCCACGTTGAGGAACTGCAGCGGATCGGGATCGGCCGCGGTGATCGCCGCTGCAGCCGCTCCAGGCAGAACAAACGCGCGCCAACAATCGGCCAGAAATCCATCCCACATCAGAAACTCCCGCAGCGGTTGCCGCTGCCCCAGCAGGTGACACGCGCCGGCAAGCGGGCTTGCCTGGCCCTCGTGAAAGAGCGGCGAATCAGGGCCGGCAAGCAACATGGCTGTTGGTTGGGTGGTAGTTTAACGCCAGGGCCATAGAGATTGGTGGGCATCAGGCTGATCCGCATCAAAGCCGTGCTGCTGGCGCAGGGCCCGGCAGAGTTCCGATGGCCGGCGATCTGGCGATCGCATACCAGGCGGTTTGGTGGGTCTCAATGGCCCGGTAGCCAGCGAATTTCCTCGTGATCGGCTGGGGGGCGAATTTTCGGGTAGAGTGCCAGCTGTGCCGAGAACCAACAGCGGCGCGCCCATGGCGCCAGCGTTCTCGATCAACAAAGGTTCTGGATCTCCAGATTCCTCGAGCAAGGAAGTCGGCGGGTAGGTGCTTGTTGGCCAGAATCCCGCCCACCCTTCGCCGCCGGCAGCACCAACCACATCGGGCGATTCGCCGGCAAACCAGGCTGCCACGCCACCGGATCGAGCAGTCAAGCTTCAGTCGCGCCCGCCCGTCAAGACATGGCCGTACTCCTGGCAGCAAGGGCCCGGCAGATGGCAACTGCCCCGCCATCCCCGATGACGGCCACAAAGATGCGGTCGCCTGTTGGGATCAAGGTCGAGGGGTCAGGTAGGGTTTTGCTCCCGACGCCTCTCACACCGCAACAAAGCGGTGGATTCTCCATCGAACACCACCAACCGTGAAACCTTCACGCGAGCGTGGCTTCTTGGCGGCAATCCTGCGATCGCGTTCAACCATCTCCGGCCACCAGCTCCTCCAGGGTGGTGGTTGGGCGTCAACCCAGCTTGTTTCGCAGGGCCTTAGGGATCGCCAGCAAGAAGTTCCTAAACCTCCGCTGGCGGAAATGCGCGGGTCGATGCCGCACCACCTGGGCACCGCTATCGGCGCGGGTGCCCGCTTTCCCAGGCCCTCAACCCCGCCAGTCGATGCCACCCCAAGCCCAGCCCTCCAGGCACAGACTCAAATGAAACGGCGCACGCTCTCCTGGCGGCCGGTGGCGATCACTGTAATCCTGCCGGGTTGTCCTGCCTGCAGCATCCGCCACTGCAATCTCCACGTAAATC
>Ga0163217_1064659_pt1 | contig 17979 bp, 14 predicted proteins | sample SynspAceP_FD_185933 | JGI IMG/M metagenome (GOLD analysis project Ga0163217, IMG submission 185933) | Saline lake microbial communities from Ace Lake in Antarctica - Synechococcus sp. Ace-P (PacBio error correction) | ecosystem: Environmental > Aquatic > Non-marine Saline and Alkaline > Saline ...
AGAGAGAGATTGTGCATTGGTGTCGGCTAAAACTTGTTTGAAGAAACGCCAAAGCGATGCCAATCGTATTAATTATGGTCTTCGCCAGTATTGTCACCACGTAAATACAGTCGTTTATTGGCTCTGAATGATCACCGCTTCGGTTGGTGGGTCAATGGAATACAATTTCAACGCCAGAAGATATGTCTCTTAGAAGCAAGCACGGGTTTAAAAACCTTGCAAGCCGAAAGCAGAAGAAGAAAGTTAAAATGGGTGCGGTAATTTCTTCGTACTGAGCCTGATCGTGAAATATTGCGAAAAGGTCCATTTTACCGATTCCTAGCGCCCAATGTCCAGTGGGCGCTGTTCAACCACCATTTAAACGAAGTTTGGGTTTTGCGCCTTCTGCCGAAATTCTAACATTATTGCTGACACCGCTTTCGCATCGTGATCCTCAACCAGTTTTGCCGTCTGCCTTAGGCTTTTGTGCGAAAACAGCCCGTTTATCCGTACCTGTCCCTTTCCGTCTGATCAAATGGACATGGATCGGAATAAAGGCGAGTATTGGGTGAATCCAATTGCCTTTGTCATGCGAAATATCGTAAATAAGGAGGTATTTAACAAAAGGTTTAAATGAAAGAACTCCTTTTCAAAAATGGGATCTCGACCATGGGCCGTCTAACGTGGTGCGCAATTATTTGAAGCCGATTGGTTTGGACACTGCCATTTGGTCGAGCATTTGTTTTTTCAAAGAGGGTTGGCTAGCCGAATTAAAGGTTGCGAAGTTTTGAAGACATTCCAACCGTGGAGCAAACAACCCATATGCCTGGGCAACGCTTTGGAAATTTGCGTAAACCGATCCACAGGGCGGTTATATAAAATACGTGCATGAATGGCAAGAATACCATGCTGTTTCAAATTCGACGGTCTGTTCGTAACCTGCAACTGGCATGTAGGTTCGGGTAAAGTTGAAGACTTCAATAAAATACCACTGACTTTGGTCAAATAATCGTCCGGCGTCTATGTTGCCGTGACTGTTCGCCTGTGTCTGATAAAGCCAAAGCCCATTTCTGTGGATGAATGTTGAACTCGATTGAAAGCCATCACTTCCTCGCTTTGACTCTGCGGGTATGTCAATTAGCGGGCTTTGTCTCCAAGAAGCCGCATGAAATCTTTGGCGCAAGCGAGAAAGAACTTGGTTGTCGCTCAAATTCAGGTGAAGGCGTGAAAGAACCCTGCTCGACCTCCACCGGAACAGAGCGTCCGCCTCTAAAGATCAAGCATTCGCTTCGGGTCGTTTGGTGTGACGCCCGAATATCTTAGTCAATGCAGAAGTGCCTTACAGATTAAAGTGGCACAAGGTGCAAAACCGGGTGAAGGTGGTCAGCTCCTGCGCGGGCAAAGTAAACGATCTGATTGCAACGTTTGCGTATGCCGTAACCAGGATGTGACTTTAATTTCACCGCCGCCGCATCATGGATATTTATTCGATTGAAGATTTGGCCCAGCTTAAGAAATGTTTTTTTGATTTGAAAGCAAGTAACCCAGAAGCGTTGATTTCTGTGAAGCTGTGTCTGACCAGTGTGGGCACAAATCGCACCGCGGGCGTGGCAAAAAAGCCTACGCGGATTTGATCACTATCTCTGGTTATGACGGTGGGTACTGCCGGCGTCGCCGATCACGCTCAGAATTCGTCATGCGGAAGTTCACCGTGGGAATTGGGTTTGGCCGAAGCGCAGCAAGCACTTCGTTCTAACGATCTTCGAGGCAAGATTCGCTTGAGCAAACCGACGGTGGTCTAAAAAACCGGTCTAGATGTGGTGAAAGCCTGCATTCTTGAGCGGAAAGTTTTGGATTCGGCATACGACGGGCGAATGATTGCCATGGGGTGTTAAAATATCTACGAATTTGTCCCACCTAAATAACTGTGCAACCGGTGTGGCGACTCAGGGATCAAGGTTTGCCGTGGATGTATCACTTTCATTGGCATCGGTCGACATGATCAAGACATTTCTTCTGTTTAATGGCACAAGAATACAGCGGCTATGGTTGGCGAAGTTAGGTTGTTTTCTCGTCTACAGGATCTAATTGGTCCGTAAGCTGATTTATTGGTTTTGCTGTGCTGGTGTATAACGGAAAAACAGCGTAATTAGATTTATAGACCAATCTTGAACAATGATTTTATAACCAGCGGAGATAAGCCAACAATTATTTGCGATTTGCCGTTTTAATCCTCCTCATCAGACAAAGGGCTATTGGCGCTTAATGTGGACACAATGAAAGACGTCATCGAAGAAAAAGTCAGAAGGGTGGGCGAATTCGAATTGCTTGTGACCCAACCTAGTGATCGTTCTATTGGTGCGCGTTTGGTCTGGTGAAATTGCGAAACCGTTAACGGAGCAATCAAGAGTATGTCTGACTGATTGCTGGTACAAGCGGGAGCAAACTTTTGTGTGTATGGAACGCGGGTGGCTTGAACATTGTTAACTTGGATGGCGACGCGAATAATTATGTGGGTAAAGGTATGACGGGCGGTAACTAGTCATACGTCCAATCCACGTGGTTTCTATTCGTTTAAGTCCATCAGATTGCACGAATTCATCAGGTAACTACCTGTTTGGTATGGTGCGACGGCGCGTAAATTGGTTTGCAGCGGGCACCGCCGGCCCGACACGAATTTGGCAGTACGTAACTCTGGTACACATACGGTGATCGAAGGCGCTGGCGACCACTGCTGTGAATACATTGACTGGCGGGTATGGGTAACGGTGCTGGTAATGAACCGGTTATAACTTGGGTGCGGGTATACAGGCGCTTTGCTTTATGTGCTCGATTTAGAACCGTACCTTCGTGGATAAATACACCATGAGTTGGTGGGAATTCACCGCATTGGTACGAGGGAAATTAACGGAAGAATATCGCTCACACCTTCGCTCTGTGATCGAAGAGTACGTCCGCGAAAAACCGAATAGCGAAAATGGGGCATGAAATCTTAGAAAACTTCCTATGACTACATCGGGCAAGTTCTGGCTAGTAAAAAGACAAAAGCAGCGAGTTAGGCGCGCCTCTGGGCAAATACTCGTCAACGTCCGGAATAAAACATCGCTGTTATGGCCGCTTTGTATTGACAAAGCGTCGTGTAACGAATCAGTCTGACCCCATTTGAGAAAGTGCGCTGTATTGCAAGCGGCCGAGAGATAAGCAAAGCTATGTTCTTGAAGCGCTTGAACAACGCAATTTCCAAAATTATCGTACGAAGGGACCGTAAGGATCCAAGAAAAGAGCGCATTCGTCGAAATTTTAAAACCGTTTGAAAGAGAAAAGATCAATCGCACCGCTGTCTAGAATGTGGCAACCCCTTATTGTGGAGTGGAAATTCCTGCTCCATAACTACAATTCCAAATTGGCTGAGATTAAGTCAGTGAAGGCGTATTTTTGGAACGCGAGCTGAGTTGGTGTCATCATATATCTCTAAACTCTTTGCCAGAAGTGTGTGGTCGTGTTTGCCCACAAGATCGTGCGTGTGTGAAGGGGAGGAGGTGGTTTTGGTGCGGTCACCTTGGTCCTGTTTGAAAAATACAATTACGAGATACGGCTTTTGTGCCTAGGCCTGGCGCCCCTGATATGTCTAACGTAGGTGCCGGTTAATAAAACCGTTGCTAATTGTAGGGTGCAGGTCCTGCAGGGGCTAGCTTGCGCGGGAGTGTTCTTGGTGCGGTAACGTGTATAAGCCCTATTCGTATTGATATACCCGAGAGATTGGTGGCATTGCTGACGTTTGTATTCCTGGAATTCAAAATTGGAAAAAAGTGTCATGACGCGACGTCGTGAAATTTTTGAAAGGCGTTGAGTTTGTGTTGGGGCACCTTCGGTTGGTGATGCACGTGCCGTTTGAACATGTATTGGAAGAGTAACGATGCGGTTTTTCTTAGGCAGGGCAAACCTACAAAATACATGAGAAGGCGGTTTTTCGAGGTGAAGATACTACCGGGTGTTTACGATGCTTATTATCTGTCTCTAACGTGGACAACTGCCTAGTACTCGAAGAGAGAAGACCGATTACATCAATCTAAAAGCAAGCAAGTGTTGTTTTGGGTGGTGGTGATACCCCGCGATAGGAGCTGAGAACCGAGTACAGCCATTCCGTCAAGAGAGCGCGAAAAGCGTGTTCTTGCGCATATCGTAAGAAAAACATGCTGGTTCTCGTACAGAAGTGATCTCATGCCAAGAAGAAGGTGTTGCAGTTCCTCTTTAATCGTCACTCATTGAGAATTAGTTGGTGACGGCAAAGTAATAAGGCCATTAAGGTGGTCAGAAACGCAAATGGGGTTGGACCGGATGAAAACGTAGCCGTAAGGCTGAAACATTGTTGAAGGCGTTGAGCAGATTATCCTGCCTGAACCACGGTTTAGGATCGCGTTTGGTTTCCAAGCCAGTCCAGCACCTTGGTTCGAAAAGTTTGGTATCGAGTTGAGCTCCCGTGGCCGTGAGTTTTATTGCGCCCTAAGAAAGGCAAGTAAAACGATGTTTCAAACCACCAAGAAAAAAGATCTTTGGCTGGTTGGCGATATGGTTCGAGGCTTGATTAGTAGGTAAAGCGTAGATGAAGGTCGTAAAGCGGCCCGAAGGCATCATGGACTTCTTAGCGTTTAAGCGCACGTCTTTAATGCCCGAAACAGTATGAAAAACGTAAAATTTGGATAGCCAAACTGACGTTTTTTTGGCATTTCTACATGGTTTAATACCGATGAAAGTCGATAAAATTATTAAATCCCGCCTATTAGTCATCCCGAACCTGGCTCGCGAAACGTATAGATAGATACCTAAACTCAAAGGATTACTATGTTTTCATCTGTATATTGTTCTTGTATCCTCTCTTCAAAAAGCTCAATAAAGAATATGGCGAAATTTTACTCGAAAAAAAGCCATGCAAAAGCCAACGCGGCGGTGACATTCCGGCCTATAAATTCAAGAATTTAACGGAACAAGCCGAAGCGGTGAAAGTGACAAAATAGATAAGAGAGTTCTAAAATAAAAACGCGGCGCCATCACTAAGGGCCGCCGCGCTTTTTTTATGTCCGCTCTAGTGGTTAAACCGTGCTTTGTATTTTCTGGTATTCGAAATCAATGCCAAGCTTTCTTCTGCGAAGCCAGTACCACCTCTGTGTAGAAGTTGAATACATTGTCTATGCCTGAGCCGGCAAGAAGCGTTTCTCGTTACATACCTGAATAGCGTGCAATCGCCTGCGATTTTGACTGGGTAGTTAGCTTTACGTAACTAGAACATTGGTAGCGGGGATGTGGTGTCTCAGCTGCAGGTAAAGCCAGCAAACAAGGTTGTGCAAGAGTATCCAGAACGTTCCCATAAGTCCGCGGTCTTCACCGTCACCATAGAAAAAACATTGTTCGTTGTCTCTTGCATTTGGTTAAATACGATATTTCCTTCCGCGTCCCATGCCGTCGCGACGGTGCCATCCGATAGCCAGGTTTTTTAAACGACTCAAACGCGCCACGGCCCGACTCGGCCCAAAACCAACGACGAGAGAATTTCATTCAAGTTATTCACGGGCTGAACAAAAAAACGTCTTCACTGGTAAGCAGTCTGTGTCTTCTAACGACCGAATGAACTTCTTTGGTTTTTAATGGTACAAGTGGTGAACATTGCGATTACAAACACACTGGGTGAATGACGAAACGAGGAAACGACACCGGCCAGCGGCTAACACCACCACGATTCTTTTCTAACCATTCCATATTTCACACTCATGCCCACAACGAGATAAGAGCCGAATTCACTGTAATTGGACAGATCAATTGAACGATAAAAACGCCGTCCTGCCCGCGCAATTTCGCTTGGTCAATATAAAAAGAAAGAGTGCAAGAATATTCGACCCATAAAACATATAAGAAAAAATACAAGAGTAAATGATGCAAACTCATGCCGACCATAGCTTAGGTGGCAAAGCGTAAAACACCAATCGATAAGAAAAAACCGATTAAAAATAGATCCTGAAATTCATCAGGGACTTATTCATTTCGCCGCTTTGAGAATGCGACACGCGAGCAAAATACGAACGATCAAGGCGCCCAATCGCGCCCTTTGACCGCCAACCAAATAAAATAACTCAAACCGCCTAAACGCGAGGAAAGTCCAGTGAGAGCGGCACAGCATTTTCCTCCGTGTCCGGCTTTATCAACTACCTTGTTAATGATCCGGACGAATCAGCAGTAAACCAAATAAAACCCAGTGCCGCAAAATAAAGAAGGTATTTTCCAGTGGCGGCCACCAAAACCACCACGGCCAACACATGTCTCATTGCAATGAACCAAAATGCCCAGTGACAAATTGACCATGACGGGTTTTCAGCTCGCTGCTTTCTTCCAAGGCAATTCATCACAAACAAACCGTGCTGGAAAAACTGAGCGCTACAAGCCAAGTGGAAGTGCCTGCAAGTTTTAATAATCGAGTACGCCGACCGAAATAGGGCAGGCCTCAAGCGTACCAAGCAACAAGGCGATGCCAAGCCAAAAGCATGAACCAAACGCGCCATAAGTGACCAGTGTCGACGCCCATACCTTCACAATTTAGCCAGGTCTTTGACATGCCAGCTTTAACCAATACACCGAACAGCAAATAAGGTGATCGCCGATGTTGGCTAGCGAATCCAGCGTCGAGCTGGCTTATCTAATCCCGCAAAATTGAGCAAAAAACCCGCCAAGCAAAAAGCCGCAATTAATGGCGGTAGTTTATCATTTTTACAGCGAGTTCCGCGGCAAAGCGAATAAGACCAAATAAAATTCCATGCAAAGCTTTCTCAGTAAAATGGCGTTGACAAAGGGAATATAAGTAACGGAATGTTACGAGTAATTGCGCAGCACGTAATACGGGGTATTTAACATCCCAACAATTCTATTCACATATCAAAACGGTATGCAGTACAACACTCTTATTCTATTTGTGAATGGTATGTCTGTTTTTCCCATACCGCCTAAATTAATCAGGTTTTTAAGACCTGAATGGCTAGCAAAAAATAAATTTCATAATAACGCCTATGGCCAACTGAGTTTGCTCTCATGGCGACGTAGATTCCGGCGTAACAGGAGACAGCTAATGAACACTATCTAAAGAAATGCCATTGCTGGTATTTAGTGCATTGGTGCGGACTAGTACTCAGAGTTCCGCTAGTAACTTTGGCCCTGCGAATGGCTATGTTTTGGTATTGCCATGCCAACTAAGTCTCTGCTCGTTGGGATGGCATACCGATGGCGATTCACTATGGTGCAACTCTTCAAGGACGCTGGTTATAAAGTTGATCTGCAATACGCAAGAAGAATGATATATTTCCCCAAACCAGCTCTTCTCAAATTGAAAAACATGATCGTAAAGGCGTTGATTGTATTTGGTCACAATACGCTGGCGATTGATGGTAACTAACCCTTTCAAATGCGCTGGAAAATGCTAATGCCCGCTGGTATCAAATTATTTCTTATGATCGCCTGTCAAAAACAGATCCTTATGTAGTTTATTACGCGACCTTTGATAATTTTCAAAGTGGCGTGTTGCAAGCTGAATCTCTAGTAAAGCGGAATGGAAAAAACGCGGATTAAAGGCCCTTACAACGTCGAAATTGTTTGGCTGGTTCACCTGAAACGAAATAATAACGCGTTAATTTCTTGCTATAAGACGGTGCGAATGTCATGTACTGACAACCTTTGAATGTGATCTGAGGGGAGGGATGTCGTATCAGGCCAAAATGGTATGGACAAGTGGGGGACATTGCGTTGGGACGTGTGGCAACCGCTCAACGCGTATGGCATAACTGCTTTAGCCGCATTACACGACCGATCAACGGTTTAATGGCGTGTTATCAGCCTTTGATGGTATTTCCATTGGTATTTTGTCGTCACTTAAAAGGTGTCCGTTATTGGTTCTCGGCGCGTGCCAATGCCGATAGTAACAGACAAGATGCGGAAGTTCAGTCGTTAAAATCGAGTTTTGCCGGTAGAAAAGCAATACTCTAACCGGATTTTTAAAGACACTCGCGAGTTTTGCGCAAATGTCACAGTAACGGATGATTCCGGTTCAAGCGGTTTTAAATGATGTGACACTGCTCAAATCAATGACACTAAAAGCTTACGCAATGGCATCAAAGTGGTTCAAGCCTATTTGCTTGAGCCTGTAAAACGCGTTTGATAAATCCAACCTGGAAAAGATTGTTTTTGTTAGGTAGTGGTTACTAATATTGAGTCTTCAGATTCGAATCAAACACACGATGAACTGTGTTCGTTAATATCCTAAATTCAACAATAATAAACGCAGCGAGTAGCTATGAACTGTGTGGTCGATGCAGTCGTAGCGTGCTCACTATGGATGTGTTTTATTGGAAAAATATTTATTTTGGAAATGCGCAGCCATTACCAGGAACGTTTCCTGGAGTAAAAGCCCTCGATGCGGTGAACCTTAAAAGTTTCGAGATGGCCGAAGATTCACGCTTTAGTGGGTGAAATGGTGCAGGTAAATCGACTCTTATGAAGGTTTGTTGAAGTGGGGTTTATCCACATGGAAGCTATGAAGGCGATATTCTTTTTTAAATGATGGAAGCGGTCCCGCGGTTTTCCGGAATAACGGACAGCGAAGAAAAAGAGCATGCAATTATTATCACCAAGAGCTGGCGCTAAGTGCGCTTTTATCCATCGCTGAGAATCTAATTTTTAGGTAATGAATGAATGTCGAAAACGGCGTGATTAACTGGCCAAAACCTATTCTCGTACACAAGAGTTATTAGCAAAAGTGGTTCTAAAAGAGTCACCATCCACCCTTAGTTTTGGTCAATTAGGTGTGGGCAAGGCAGCAACTAGTTTGAGTTGCGAAAGCCCTTGCAAAAGAAGTGAAGTTATTGATTCTGGAGAGCCAACCGCTTGCATTACAAGGAACGACAGCGCGCAAGTTCTTGATCCTGTTGCTTGGATTTAAAGCAAAAGCATTTCTTCTATCCTGAATTCACACCACAAGCTAAACGAAATTCAAAGTCTGTAGCAGAAGCAGCATCACCGTTATTCGTGAATGGTGCGCTCTGTATCGACATTAGATGCCGTGCGCAAAGCATTACTGAAGAAGACATTTATTCGTGAACATGGTTGGCCGAGATATGGCGAATCGTTACCAGGTCCGCAAAGAAAGAAACCGATCCAAGAAGGTCACTTAGGCCAAAAAAACGCTGATGGAAGTCAGCAACTGGAATGTTTTGGTCACCTGGATGCGATTAGATCGCCAAATGAATTCATGACATCGCCTTCATATGTTCATCGCTGGCGAAATCGTCGGTATTGCTTGGTATTGATGGGGTCCAGGTCGAACTGATTGGGCAATGAGCCTAATTTTGGACAAAGTTTACGGAAAAATATTCAATGGCAAAGTGAGTTTTGCGTGGCGAAGTCGCTGATTTAATCGACGGTACCAAAAGCCATAAAAAAGTGAGCTTAGCTTTACGTAAACGGAAGAACCGCAAAGAGTTGGGTTTGATCCTTGAAGAAACCCAATTCAAACCAACACGACATTAGCGAAACCTAGACCGTGGTGTCTTCGAATGCGCGTGATTGGATGAAAATTATATGAACGTCAAGTTCTCCCGAAGATTATCCGCAAAGCAACTTAATAATCCGCCAACGCCGAGTGTGTTCCAAAAAGTTGATTGAACTTATCAGGCGGGAATGCACAAAAAGTAAGTGTTTTGAGTAAATGGCTTATATTGCACAGCCATGACGTACTGATTCTAGATGAGCCAAACTCAGCGGTATTGACGTGGGGCCAAGTTTGAAATTTACAGCATCATACATCAGCTCGACCGATGACCGGCAAAGGTGTGGTGGATGATTTCTTCGAGATGCCCAGAAGTTACTGGGTAAATGTGGTGATCGTATTTACGTGGATGAACGAGGCCGTTTTGTTGGTGAGTTAGCAAAGCTTGTGCGAGCCAAAAGAAAAAAATCATGCTCAATGATAGTGAAGCGTAACGGAGCAATAATAATGACAACAAAAAGAAACTCTACCAGTGATCCAGTCGGCCACATTCTGTTGCCAGCTACTTGAAATCGCATATGCGTGATTACGGCATGCTTGATCGCAACTGGTTGTGATTATGGGCAATTTTTCAGTTTTTGACCGATGGGCACTTGATGCGTCCGTTAACTTAACCAATTTATTTTTACAGAATAGTTACATCATTTATCATGGCATGTGGCATGTTACTGGTCATTGTAGCGGGGCACATGATTTATCGGTTGGTTCGGTGGCGGGCTTTATCGGTGCGCTTAGCGGCGTTGGCAGTGACATTATGACTTGCCCAACCATTATCGTGGTGCCCCAGTGTGTCTTATCGTTGGTTTTGTCATCCGGTGGCTTACCAAGGCATATTGGATTGCCTACTGGAAAATACCCCGCGTTTATCGTCACCTTGGCAGGCATGTTGGTGTTTCGTGTCTGACTTTGGCCTTGTTTTTGGAAGGCGCAGTCATTGGCCCTTTTCCAGAAAGTTTTCAATTGTTGAGTACAGGGTTTTGTGCCTGATGTTGTTTTTGGTGTTGGGTCGTCCTATGTCACGGCTCTTGTATTGGGTGTGTTGGCAAGCGAGGCGCGGATTGTCTTTTTGGCTGGCACGCAGCCCAGATTTGCGAGCGTTGAAATACGGTATCCAAGATGAGCCTTTTTCGTTCGTTTATCGTTGTAAGAATGCATTTGATCGCAGTGGCTATTATTTAATTTGTCTTACATGTTGAAGGCACTTACCGTGGCTTGCAAATGTGCTGATGAACCTGGCGAGGTGTTGATCGCGATTTATACCATTCTTGACCTAACAGCACCACAATTGGTACGTCGCATCTAATGCCTTTGGGATTGGCAATGTAAAAGCCGCTAACTTAACGGGTATTAATACACGAACGCTTAACCTTTTTGACTTTTGCCATATGGGCAAATGTGGCCGCATTGGGCCGGTTTGAGGATCTTTGCCGCACGCTTAAATACAGCGACGCCAAAAAGCGGGTTTCGCCATGGATTAGAATGTTTATGCGAGAGCGTAATTTATCGGTGGGCGCTTCATGTCGGGCGGCCGTTTGGTAAGATCATCGAGCGCGGTGATTGTGCCTTCATCATGGGTCGTAATGAACAGATCGGGTGGTCGATATGGATATAGGGATTGATTGGACAATGCAGGTTATTAAAGGGGGCTTGTATTAGCTCGGCTTGCGGTTTCTTTTCGAACGTCTAAACAACAAACAAAAAGCGCGGCAAGAACGCGGGTTAAGGGAGTGATTTATGTTGTTTTTATCTCAAATTAAAACAGGGTGGCGTGGTCTTGTCGTGAATGCTTTCTTAAGGAAAGTACGGGGCACACCTTGTTCTTCATGCCGTCCGAGTGTTTACGAACTCGCAAAAGAAGCGGTTTAAAAATGCGTGCCGCTTGAAAGTCCATTATCGAAAAACATGGTTTGGGCGAAGTCTGTGAATTTGCCGAACTTTGCTAAGACAACCAGTTAGATTGTTCCTGTTCGTCAATCCAGATCCGGCACACATGTATTTAACCGGAAACAGGAATTGGACTCATTTAGGTTCTGCCCGCGACGGCGTTAATGCCGATTGGCATGCGAAAAGCGAAGAACTGACGGATCCCGATGAAAATTTTTTCAAATGGGCGTGGAAGGCGCAAGCTAAAGACGGTCAAAAAAGGTGTACAGCCAGAATGGTTTTTATAAAGGCAATGGGCGCTGGTGTTGAATCGCACCGGGCCCGGATGCTATTACCTCGCCATCTTTTTGCTTTAGATGGCGTGAAGAGCCTGAAATCGCTGGCTTTACTTGGTGGGCGAAGACGGCAAAGTACATCGTCTTGGTTACAACCTTGGCGATGAAATTTTCCTGCATCACATAACAGAGACGCCAAAAACTTTTTTGAATATCTAGCGCATTCGAAATATGCGCCCAGCGTCCGTTTGGCGCCTGAACTCATGGGTGGGTGAAACTACCAATGCATATTGATGTCATTCACGCATTGAACGTGGTGAGAAAACCCTGTGGGAAAGAAGGCTTTTTATCAGGTGGAAGACATTGTCACACCCTTCAAAACCTTAGAACATCAAAATCATTTCCAAATATTCGATTTTTCCGTCAGCCCGGTGATCTGCATGTGGCATAATGTTTTTGGCAAGCAACCTTATTCTTTCGCCGAATGGTATTCAGGCTCAACGAAGGGCGATGTCCTTTGAAATTTCGCGGTCTCCGACGTTTGGGTCGCATTACGACAATACTTGGCGAGAGCAGATGAACTTGATAACCGGAGGTAGCGGCCGTTATGGAATAAAACAAAGAGTGCCGTTTATCCAGAATTTTTAAAAGATCGCTCAGGTGTTTAATATCTGGGGTGCGAAACGGTATTGGTGCGGCCATCGTTTGGAAGCGTATTGCCAAGCAAGGTGCCGAAAACAGTTCCTTTGTGGATTTGATGAAAAAGCCGGTACGGCGCTCAGCCAAACGTCTGAACCAAAGACGTTGTGAGTGGGCGCTTTGAGTGTGTGACATAATGACAATTCAAGACTATCAAGCAAAAATAGCGTGCAGGCAGCAGAGGCTTTTTGGCCTTGATTATCTGTGTTGAATGATATAACGGCCGAGCGAATGATGTGCCAGTCATTCTTTGGAATCGTGACAGAAGAGCGCTTTGATGAACTGGTTGGGGGTGAACATCAAGCACGCCATGTTTGGCCGCGCCAAGCCGTCCCGCGCCGCTGATGGCGAAAGCTGGTGGTGGTTCGATTAAATCACATTTTGGTTCTGTGGGTTGGATGAGTGGCAAGACGCCGTTTCGCAACTTACGCACGAGCAAAGCAGCAGACTCCATGGTTTAACTAGATCCCTTGCCCGTAGACTTGGGGCGGCTCTGGTAATTTCGTGTACAATACCAGCTATGGTGCCCGGGCTGGGTGATGACAGAAAAACACACTGCGGATGGTGGGGAGTCGATGGACGCCGCAGAAGAAAAAATTAAACAAAGCCAATGCCTTGGCAGGCATAAGTGCTAACCAGAAAACACATCGCTAAACCATGGCGTTGTTTTTGGGCGCTGATGCGTCGCCATGTGCTCGGCGCAAATTTTTGTTGATGGAGGTTGGGTATTGAACTGAGTTTTGAGAGAAACACGTTTGTCCAAAAGAAGGCCCCGGTAAATTGACGTTCAACTCCGAATGGTTTTGGTGGAACATACGCGAGATCATTTTATCACCGGCAAGCTGGATGAAAAAACCAAGGCTTGCCTGCCGCTATTCATGATGGTCCGTTCCCGTCATTGGGATCTTTGGTAATACATGGTCGCAAAATTACGCCTTGTAACGCCCCACCCTTCGGTGATCTTGCTGACCGTAGTCAAACAGGTATTTATGAAAGCGGGTGGTTTGCCCTTGGAGTTTCCCTGTTTTTTCCAGTGGGAGAGAGCTCACTTCGTCCTACTGCATGATGTATCGCAACATGGCGGCGATGGATGTGAAGAAGCGTTGCGAAGCCCAATCCGCTCGACGGTGTTGTCTTACATTGGCGGGTGTGACAAACGGACAACCAACATTGTTAATGGCGCGTGTTAGTGTCGATATTCCAGCGATAGTTGTGTCTGGTTGGCCCGATGTTGAATGGCTACTTTAGATGGCGAGCGCGTGGGTTCTGGCACGCGCTGTGGCCAAAATGTTCGAAGAACATCAAGGCCGCAAGATGACACACGGAAGGACTTTCTTGAAGCCGAGCAATCCATGTCTCGTTCAGCGGGTTCATGTAACACAATGGGACACCCCAGCACCATGGCGTCGATGCAGAAGGCCTTGGGCATGGCGTTGTCAGGCAAACGCGGCGGATTTCCCGCTGTAGAACAGCCGTCGTCGTGTTATGCGCGCATTTAACAGGTCGTCGTAAATTGTTGACATGGTTAAAGACGATTTGAAGACCGTCTGACATTTGAACTCGGCCAAGCCTATCGAGAATGCTATTCGTTGTTACCGGCGCGGATGGTGTTTCGACCAATTGCCGTGATTCCATTTTTGTCTTGCGAATTGCGGGTCCGTGTTGGCGTGGATTCTACTCTTGATGATTGGGCATAAAATTCTAGGCCAAGAAATTTGCACCAATTGTGAATCTCATGCGTCGGTGCAAATACTCTGATGGATAGAGTTTTACTACGCAGGCGGTTTGGCAGTGGTGATCAAAAGCATTTGGCCGAAGCGGGCAAGCATGCCATAAAGACGCGATTAACGGTGTCCGGGTGAAATACATTTGGGAACGAAGTGAAAGAGGTTCGTAAACTGGGAATCCCTGACGTTATTTTGCCGGTTGAAAAAGCACTGACACAAAAAAAGGCGGCAATTGTCAGTATTGAAAGGCAACCTTTGCCGCCTGCAGGGCGCAGTATTGAAACCACAGCAGCGTCGCCGCATTTATTGCAACATCGCGGGCGCGCGTGGTGTGGGATTTTTGAAGACATTGAACGATTACAAAGCAAAGAATCAAATGACGAGCTTTGATATCGACGAAAAACTGGCGTCATGGTTGCTAAAAAACTGTGGGCCAAAAGGTTACCACCAGGTATGGCGGAAGTGGGCAACATGGGTTTGGCCCACCAAAAGTGCTGCGCAAAGGCATTTAAAGACATGGTGCGCATTTCTGATGCAAACGTAATGTCGGGAAACGGCCCTATGGCACCGTGGTTCTGCATACCCTACGCCGAGCGGCTGCCGTTTGGGCCATTAGCCGTGATTCAAAATGGCGAATATGATTGAGTTTAGACGTCGAAAATCGTCGTCTCCATGTAGACATTTCAGATGAAGAAATGGGCGAACCACGTTTTAGCAAACTGGAAAAGTCATTTAGAGCCGCCCAAAAAGTGGCTACATCAAACCTCTTCCATGACCACGTACAAGTGCCCGATACGGGCCGCCGATTTGACTTCTTAAAAAAGTTGTCGTGGTGCTGCGGTGCAAAGGACAGTCATTAAGTTAAGGTTTATTGATTTTCATTATTAAGAGAGGAGTAAGCATGTTAACAGGGACATGCATTTTATATTGGGCCGGTAGAATGTGTTAAAGGGCGAACGCAACATTTTTCTCAACGCCTGCCACTGAGGGCTTCTCATGAATTTGCTTGTAGGTCGCGTCTCAATGTGGATGCAGCGGTAGAAGCAAGCCGAAGCGGCTTTTTGAAGAATATGGTTTACTCCTTCTCGCGAAGACAGAGCGGCTTTTCTGAAATGCTATTTGCTGATGAAATTGATGTTTCTGGGGATCAAATTACTGAAGTTTTGGCGTACAGAAACGGGTTTACCAGCAGCAGCGTTTTGCAAGGTGAAGCGTGGACGTACAACAGGACAAACTTCGTTTTGTTCGCTGAGCGTAATTTTTAATCGGGTGAATATTTTGGATCGTCGTTTTTTTGATGAAAAGCCGTGCCAAAGATCGTTGCGCCATTACCCGCGTCTGGGATATGTACATATTCAGCGTCCAATTGGCCGGTTGCTGGTCTTTGGTGCGTCTAACTTTCCGTTTTGGCGTTTTCAACGCGCAGGCGGCGATGTCGGCGGCGGCGTTAGCGGCGGTTGCCCCAGTGGTGGTTAAAGGACATTCTGCCGCATCCGGGAACGGGCGAATTAGTCGCGCAAGCGGTTGAAGCCGCGAATAAAACGTTGGCAGATTGGGCTCAAGCGGGTGGTTTTCTCCTTGATCCAAGGGGAAATCGTCAAGTTGGACAGTCATTAGTACAGCACCCACTGATCAAAGTCCGTTGGCTTTACGGGCAGTTTTTAGCTGAGGTCGAGCCCTTGTTTCGACTTGTGTGCTGGCGCGTCCAGAGCCGATTCCTTTCCTTTTGGCGAATTGGGTTCTGTGAACCCAATGTTTTTTGATGCCAGAAGCGGTGAAAATCGTGCTGAAAGAATTGGGTAAAAGGCTGGGCTGGTTCATTGACTATGGGCGCTGGACAGTTTTGTAGGCAAATCCCGGTATTGCGTGATGCTGGATAACGCAGATTCAAAAGCTATGATCGCAGCCAGCGAGTGGGCGTTGTCCCGACGTAGCGGCGCAAACCATGCTAACTCGACGGCATTGCTGATGCCCTATCGTTCGGTAGGGCGGCGATTGATAAAACTGGTATTCCGGCCGGCTGTGCGTTCGAAGGATACAGAGGATCGTACGGGTAAACTGCCTAACTATTCACGAGTGAACTGGTCAGCGCTTGGTTAGATCAATCCCACACCGCTGCATCATGAAAGTTTTTTGGCCCACTTGGTTTGGGTTGTATTAGCAGAACAGTGTTGAAAACAAATGGTTGAGCTGCTCGTCCATTTGGAAGGTCAACTGACGTGTACGATTCACCTTGATGAAGGGTGATTAATGCCCGCGGTGTCAGAACTTCTTACCTGTTGTTGGGAACGTAAAGGAGGGTCGTTTTGCTCGCGAATGGTTTCCAACGGGTGTCGAAGTGAACGATACCATGGTGCATGGCGGGCCCTTAATCCAGCGTCGACCAAATTTCGGTGGCAACTTCAGTCGGCACACTTGTCGATTCCGTTCGTTTCTTGCCGTCCGGTTTTGTTACCAATATTTCCAGCGCATTGTTACCCGAAAGAACCTCACCGAATAGCCATCCCAGGCGGGCAGTTTGATGTGAAGTTTTGAGCGAGTTCCTGCTTTGAAAAAAGCAGTACATCAGCTTTTTATACGTCCGTTTTGGTTTTGTCGCTTGGTTTAATTTTGGCGTATTAAAGACGTTTTTTGTCCGCTGGTTTTTTTGTTATAATTTCGCTAAAGAACCAAGCGCTTGAGCTTGATTCGCCTCAATGCGACAATCTGGCAGGCCCGCGCATTTTGCAATAAATAGTAGGGCTCATGACAATACTGCGGTCTAATTTGAAGGGTGTTTTAAGACCGGCATGAAACGCTTCTGTCCCAGCGAGAAAGATCGCTGACTTCGCTGGCCATAGGCGCAATCGCAATTAGAAGAAACACCAGAATGGCGATCAAGGCCAATAACGCGTAACTGTTGGTGATGCCTCATAGGCAGTTCGGCGCGCTCCTCCAAAAACGCCGCCTCCACCGCTCGCGTATCGGCGCGCGATGAAGATGCTGACACATTCAAAATGCACCAAATCTCGCACACGCGACTTTTCTCTAGATTGGCCAAATGGGTGGTCTTTTCGAAACGATGCAGTCGGACAGATTCGGTTCGTGCTGGGTAATTTCGAATTCATTGGCGTCGTACTGTTTTGAAATGCGCGCGAGAACAGAAATCATTTGTGACCCGCCAATGAAGATCACGAACCAATTATCATAGGTTTCGACTTTAATATCGATTTCGGCTTTGGGGGCAATGGCGCGGTTTGTTTGAATGGGCCAGGAATGGAACAAAAACCAACTGCTGCGGCCCGTGACGGCGCCGATGGGCGGTTGTTCCGCGCCCTTCTTTGAGTTCCGCGCGACTCTCCTGGCCAGATCTTCGTAATTCGACCAGTAATTGTGGCGCGCCGACGTGGCAACGGCCTTGACCGACTAAGGTTGGCTCCATGCCCCTTTTTGCATGACGAACAAATAAACGCGTAACCGGAGGTCAACGCAACATATCGGAACTGCGTGTCAGGTTGCGTCATCGCCATTTTCGTCAGCGGCAATACTTAGCTGACCGTGCTCGGGCGATCACCGAAATTAAACGGCAGTGATTTGAGCTTAAATGTTTCGCCAGGACCTATGTCCATTGCTGCTCTCAGTTGTTTATTTTGTTGAAAGGTCTCATATCGTAACCGATTAATACACCACACTTTATAAGGACTGTTCGCTGCCGTGTCCGATCTGAAAAAACGCACGGCAGTTGGCCACGGACGGTTTTTTACCCAGATAAAAAGAGTCTTTAATCGCGCTGTTTTTGCTTTTGATTGATCGTCGTTGACGGCGTTTGAGTATTGGATCTTGTTGCCAGCTGTTC
>Ga0163217_1004677_pt1 | contig 17977 bp, 10 predicted proteins | sample SynspAceP_FD_185933 | JGI IMG/M metagenome (GOLD analysis project Ga0163217, IMG submission 185933) | Saline lake microbial communities from Ace Lake in Antarctica - Synechococcus sp. Ace-P (PacBio error correction) | ecosystem: Environmental > Aquatic > Non-marine Saline and Alkaline > Saline ...
TATCTAAGGGTTTACCGTGGCCTTGGTCAGACACCACAATGATTTTTGCAACTCTGGCCCCACGTAGTACCGCTCGAACACACAACCTTGAATACCCGGGGGCTTTAACCGTTATCTACACTTGATTTTCTGGCTAGTAAAGGAGGTGGCTTCTGAAAAAAAGGGCTATGCGTTCATGAAATATTCGGCAACCACATTTGGTGTTGCGGAGAAAAGCTGTTGCCTTCAGATAGAAATGGCTCATATGGAAAATATATGGCTTACCTCCTTGGTTTAAAAAGTCTATGAAATATTTTAGCACAGGTGACCGGAAGATGACAAACGTAAATGTTGGAGAAAAGGGAAGAAGCTCTGAGAATTGGGCCATTGTTGCCAAAAGATATTAAAAGGGAGCGGGTTATTATGCGGAAAGTATAGGTCAGATGTGCGCGCTTAACCATGGAGACCATTAAGACGAGTTTTGCACCATGGTGCGGATGGGCCCTAAATTAATGCTGAGGTGAAGGATTTTATTTGATGAGGAGGAATGGGTGAGGGGTAAGAGGTGAAGGATACAGGTCTCGGGATACTGAATTCTCAATTAAGTCGAAATATGTAATGGTGTGGCTGGTCCCTTGGGTAGAGCAATGACCTTAGGGGATTTAATAATATCAAACAAAGGGAAACGCCTACATCTTACCAAAAAGCAGATATCTAGTTTTTCTTCTGAAAATTGCCAATTATTATTAGCAATAGGTGTATTTTTGATGGTTCCAGATAGGCCGAATGATGTTTTGCAATCCAAGGGGAAAAATTACTTATATTGGAAACAACAGATACCAAATTTTTAAACGACAACAAGGATAATTGTAAAAACGGATGTGGCGATGCATTTATCTTAATCTGCAGCCGTGGAGATAGTGGTGTTTCCCAAGATAAATCTTGGAAATGGAAGATATTATTTTCTTTCTTGGGCGGGATTAACGCCAATTATACATGAAGAAGGCAAGTCGGCCTCGGAATTATCCCGAAAAGTATGAAATTTTTCCACTTCGGATACGGGCCTTAATAAGCATTGCTGGGGAAAACTTACGGGTTATCGTAAAATGGCGGCGCGGGGTTGTGAACAGAGTAAAGCCAAAAAAATTGGAAGGAGATTATGAGGATTAGTACAATAAAACCTTCAGATACCAGAGCATACTTCCATTATGTTGGTAATGAATTTAAAAAGTAATAAATATGTTTTAAGAAATTATTCAATTGCCGAAATCCATGAAAGATCTAACTCCTGAGGGATTCTCAAAATACGATGCTTTGGTATTTGGGTCAACCAATTATGGGAAAAGGCGACTATACCATTAGTTTAATTGATCAAAACAGAAACGAGATGACCATGAGTTGGGAATGGCAAAAGCGAATTAAAAGTTTGTTATTGAGAATGAATGGTGCAAACTCCTATGGATTTCTTTATAGAAGAACTGGCCGTTTTGTGCCTTGATATTGACAGTGTTAGAAAATTGCTAAAGAACGATAATGATAGAATTCAAACATTTTTTAAACTGGAGAATGAGGTCTTAACTCCTATACGGCAACCTTGAGAGGAAATGGAGGAGCACTCCATTCTTTTCACTGATAGAATGTTAGGGAATGCATTTACTCGTTTTAATGAGATTCTGAATCAGTCCGACGCTTGCTGCCCATATCTGTTCTGGCAGGCGTTGAATAACTCTTAATACGTAGTTTTTCTTTCGATGCGGTCAATCGGGCTTTGCCCTGAGAGAATTTACGCGAGCATTTTTTTGGATCTACGAACTATTTCTATAATTACTCTAACTTTTCATTCAGTTCCTTGATACTTTTTTTCGAACTTTTATTTTCATAAAGGATTTCGTTAAACAGCATTTAAAATAGGTGTTTTTCATTTTTTATGTGTTTTGAAGCTATTAATAGGCCCTATTGGTGGCAATAATAACTTCGCCACCATTTTTCATTTCCATCATGGCACTTTTACGGTCATATCCCTTTTGCCGATCATATTTGCCGAACAATACAACGGTTTCGGCTAAAAACTGAATAGCCCGTTACCAAAAGGTCTCCTAATAGGCCGAGTCGTTTATGTTCGCGTTTTTCATTTTATGGACCGTTTTATAAACCGCGGCTTCATTTCCTCTTTTAATACGAGAGTTTGCTCATGAAAGTACACTTTGGAAATTATCTCACCGTAGCGCTAGAATCCGTGAGCAATACCGGACCAGTAAAGAGCAATGGCGTAAATCTTCTATATAACATTCATGTGCGTTCCGTTCCAATAATATCCGTCCGGATATTTTTAGTTTTATATATACATCACTGTCAAATGTTTAGCCACCCATTTGGGCTTATTTCGGTATCTGCACAGGCTATGGTTAGAATAGGATAACGCTCCAATGCAACTTCCTGCCGCATGGCTGGCCCTGGTAATGACGCGCCATATTTTCGAAAGGAATATTATAGTGGTGATATGAAAATGTTCTTCCGACATTAACTGGTTTCCGGTACAATGGCCATTAATGGAGAAAACAACACATAATTTTTTGGTCCTTAATATCAACTGTTTTAAACAGCTTCAATCGTTTTCCAGAAAAGGCGGAGGAATGGCAAAAAATCAGTACATCGGCATCAGCAATTTCTGCTTGTTATGTTGTCCGTTAAGGTTTAATTTGTTCCGTATTAATTCTACGAAATCCAATAATTGGGATTCATGCAGCTGTGTTCTAATGTGCTCCATGGCATCCGTATTGCGCATATACCAATTTACCACCGTCGGTATTTTTCTAGTTCAATTCTTTTAACTATAGGCCGTGCCCAGCTGCCACGGCCCAAAAATAGGCAAATTTCATATTATTTTTTCATCTATTTAGATAATTTTGTACTAACTCTGAAATAGATTTAATAAATGTTTCTGCAAAGATCAATCGCTTTTTTCTACTGCTAAAAATTTTTAATATATTTTCGGTTGGCTGAAGGCAAAATATATTTTGTTTATGTCATTTTAATTCTTTAAAACTTCGTGTTGTACGTCTATAGCCCCAATAATACGGCTCAAGTCATATCAAAACAACTACAACGGACTATAATTTTGTCCTATATACAATTGTGGGAACACATTGTTAAATATAATCCATGGCAATGTAGGACTGTTATATTTGGAGATTCAAAACAGATTCAATCCATATGGGATTAAAGGTTTTGGCTTTTCGGGAGACGTTATGTTTTTGGTCTGATTAACTGTTCTCTAATCTTGTGGTCTGTAATATGCTGATTATGAGTGCATAAAAATAATGGCATAAAGTTTTTTTAATGGTCATAGTAATATCAATTCTTTAAAATATGAGGACTATAAAAAACTACTATTTGCCACTTTAACAATTGGTTATTGGTAAGCAGCTGTTTATACAGAAGTTATTTTTTATAACGAATACTTTATTGAGGGATGAATCTATCATGAGCAAGCCCCCGCTTGCAGACATATAACAGTTTATAACTTATATTTGAACTATTATGGAATTATAATGTCAAGAAGGTGAGAGGATAATGGAATGAAATAATCAGACATGCTTCGCGTTTACATTTTTTAATGGAGGAAATCCATATAAGTTAACAATTTAGATGGGCATTAGGAATCATAGACAGAGAAAAACACGTGAGTGATAATAGTGGAAATAGGTCTGGTTATCTTAATATAAAGAGGGCAGTGGCAATAGGTGGATACGATATTAATAGTGAGTAAGAAATGGAAATCTTGGAGAAGAGATAGTTAAATGTAGAGAATGATAATAATATAAATTGAGTTAATATGATGCCAGAGCCGGACATCTAATAAGTCTGTATTTAGGGGTTAATCGCATAATGAAGATAACTTCTGATATAGATTATGTCTGAGTATTTTATGAACAATCTGCAATACTTCTCCAGGAATATGATGTTTTTGGGAAAAAATAGCAACCAGTGAAGACAGGAGACTTCTGAACGATTTGAATTTGAAATTACTTACAGTTCTATTAATGAAGGCTAACATAAACTGTTTAATTCCTCCGTGACCCCTACGGGATGCAATTTTCAACGATATTTTATGGGACTATAGAGGAGGAGTATTCCCTATTTTGATGTATATCACGATGAAAACGCTCAAACTTTAACCTGGATTACGAACTACATGGGCAATGATTACTTTGAGTTGTACGTTATTAATGATGAGTACAATAGAGTCTTTACTCATTTCTAGTAAAACGGTTTATAAGTTTTTTAGAGAAAGGGTTTATTACCTAGTTTGAAGTCTGGAAAATCCAATTGGATAAGACAAAGGACAAAACGCGAACATTGGGACCATGAAAGTGGCGCAAAAGGAGATATAAATTATTGGCCGTTAGTAATTTCGGTTTTCCAATATAAGAAGTTTTTGTTGGTTATTTGTTAAAGACCGCTTGGAGTAATTACCCAGGGCGGTTTTTTATTTATCATAATTCTAACAGTATGCCAAAGACTTATTCAAAATTACTATTGGTATAACGTATAGCGGTTATTTCAATTAAATTTTCTTAATTATGGTATTCTTCGTGACGCTAAAATATCCAGTCAGATGAAATCAAGTATACCAAGGTGAAAAAGAAATCCACATGAGGAAGATTCCGGGGAATCCTTCACATCACATACTAGCAAATAATTTTGGAAGACGTAGTAACGGAGATCCCTTCAAAAGGGTCTTGAGTGGAGGAGGAATTGGAAATTTTGGTCTGTTGGCTACCACGGTGATCAAGAGCTACTTAATATAGCAGAGAGACCATCGACGAGTCTGTAAGACCACAGCCCACAAAGCGCAGGAAAACAGCCCTTTTTATGGAATTTGAAGAAAAGACCTAAAAACGCGGAACACTTGGTATAGTTCTGCCAAGGGCGGACAATGAAAATGAAAGGAATTAACGGGTACAGGAAGGTAAGAGGTATATAACCATCAGTATCTTTGGAAAATAGGCAACAAAGAAAATTTACGATGCTTTCGTAGATATTTGGGGAACGGAAAAACTTTGGAGACCAAATAACTATTGATAGGGCTAATCTAAAACTTCCAATTCCGACAGGATTCTAGACAAAGTAGGAGAAGGTTTTATCAGTGGTGGAGAGACACGAACGCGGCAACAAGACCCCAGAATGTGCGGGATATTAGCTTTGTGCAACAGACCGATGAAAAATTATGGGCGGTTTTATTACCAATGTATTCCTTGTTGGCTTACGAAATTAATGATATTCATGGATAACTACGTCCAGACCTTGAAGATCCGGGACCACTTTAAGCCAGATGTTGCGATCTACAGGAAGGTCGTAAAGGAGTAAGGGAGTGGATGATGAGTGATATTATATTGTATAGTGTACGCTAGGAGTGGGGATACAAGGAGCGTTACAAATCGTTCTAGATTATTTAAATAGATTATGTTACGGTGCCCAGTTATATAATATATTATATGACGCGCGGAGAGATTGGGAGGATGATGGCTTCTCTCAGAGGTTAGTCGGATCAATTCTCGGACGGGAAGGAAAAATATTGATGGGACCGGATCACCACGAAAGGATTGCAGTTTCCTACGCCGTGACCCTGAAAATTGGGAACAGAAGCCATTAGATCAGCGGTGTAATATAAGAAGATAGTGCAAGGAAATTATATCGCACAGAGACTTACAATCTTGTAATTTGATTGTACAATGTCACATTTAGACATAATCGTGGCCGTAAAAACAAGAATTCACTATTACTTTTTTGCGAGCGCCCTTAAAAACAGAGCGACCACGTAATATTAATCTATTCGAGGTATTAAACGGAGAGGTGTATACAACATATTATGAATTTTAGACCTGGCTGTGCACCGTAGCTAACTCGACAATGATCACAGTAGTCTCTATAATAGCCTATTCGTACCAAAACGAGATGGATATCGCATTATATGGGCTTTATATGGCAAGCACTTCCACTGAATGGTTATCTCGGTGACGACTGACGTAGCCATTTTTGGAGGAAGACCAGGGAACTGAGAGATTGATCTCCTTGGAGAGCGGATACCCGGGATATCATTATGGAATTTGGCTTCTCTACTCACGCGCGTGGGAATATCTCTTTGCACAGCCGTTCGCTTTAGCCGGAGTTTTTGCAATTATTAGTAGGCCTATTTAGAGCTAAGGAAGTTTTCGTTCGCCTAAATCCCGCAATATGATTGGTAACGGTTTTTTAATTGGTGGGACAAGTGATTATGGTCTCTTATGGCACAGGGTAAGTCATATAATAGTGATTAGAGAGTATTGAGGACTCGCGCTGCAAAGAGTCTCGCGCTCTCTAAACACCATATGCCAAGGCCTGACCCCTCTTGAACGATTCGCCATCGTGCTCGTATACATAAGACTTACTAAACGCTGTGCTGCTTCAATTAGTAGTCACACATACTTCGGATCTGTATTTTGGGTGCAACGTTTTTTTCTTGACATAGGATACCAAAAAAAAAGTGTATATGATATTGCCTCTGTGGAGCGGGCCTCCTTGCTCGTCATTTCGTCATAATCCAGATTTCCTTTTTTAATATGGAGACGCCTTATAACTTATTTTTCCATATTGCGCTTGGTCTGGCAAGGTGTTGGGATATATGATATATATATAAACGCTTATATGGTAGACGAAATCCACCATCACTAGAGGACAATCAAATAGGAAGCTGCGGCCAGGGTATTGCAAATATTACCAACGATTTTTCGTTGGTAATGGGAGGATGTGCTTGGTAGCAACAAAATTTGGTAACTGTGGGATGCAGGAGCAAGAGCCGATTTCCGCATTAATATGTGGGCAATTGACTAAAATCTTAATAATTTTTTAGTAGGTGGGCAGTATTTGAACAAATCCGCGATGGCTTGATTGTGAGTGATGATGGTCGTTGCCATTGGTACTTTGAGTGGATAAGTTTTTAGAAGTAATTAAGCAAAATGCTAACACGAAATTTTTGTTTTGACTATTGGTTTTGCTGTGGTTACAGTAGTGTACACAACCTGGCCTTAGCGGTATTGAATTGGCGTTTATCATTTCTTCTTTGGTATATCGCTTGGGAAAGCGCTAACCAACGCATTAAGGGAAAAAACATGTAGAAGAATGGGGTAAGAAATTATGAAATATACGGCCCTCTTTCTTTGGTTCCACGCACATTTTTTAGAAAAATTCTGAATGTAGCCATGACGCGGATGAGGTTGTAATAGATTTCAAGGAGAGGCAAGGTGGTAGATTGGTCCGGCCATAGATGCGCTAAAATTTTAAAAAAATTTTCAACTTGGGGGCTCGATATGAAAAGGAAGGTAAGACATTTACACCTGGGTATCTGAGTCGCTGACTGCCTAAAGCTATTGAAAATGCTGAAAGTTGTTATTGAAGTAAACATTATTGAAAGATCCTACTTATAGGGTATGATTAGTAAATAAGATTAAGGCCAGGCAATACTCTACAGTTATTATTAATACGCCTTTACGCCCGTCGGTATATATGGTGATAAATTGTTTTTTTGATGCTATTTTAATGCCTAAAAGGATTCTGAGCGTAAATCAGGGTATAATATTTATGTTTATTAGTATAAATGTAGTTGAAACAGATTCCTTGGATGGCCAGTACAGCTTCATTGCATCCGTATTTCGATGTCCCCATTTATTTTTTTAAATTTAGCTAGGGCTTTTTCTTTTGAAGTTAAATATTTAGAACCGCACAATAGGTAACTATACAGTATCCATGTTGAAGACCCACCTATAAAAGAGGAAGTGGATAAAGTTTAATATTTATCAATATACATAAAATGAAAAGCGTTTGTAACAATCCCAGATGCTTTGCAAACCGCTTTTTAATATGTAGTAGTGTTTGAATACTATAAAAGTCTTAATACTCCGGCCACGCACGTGTATCTTCTCAGAAGATTCTGGTTTAAAGCATAACGGATTGTTATCACTCTTTTAACAGGCTTTTGGCTATAGGATCTTCTTTAAGCATACATCAGGGTTCATTAATCATTCATTACCGCCATTCTGGACTTCTTCTTCCAAAACAGCGTTTTAGTGCAGGGCCAATTAACGTTTGCTCCACCATATGGCCATGCCAAGCAAATGGTACTCAATGTTTTTTGTTCCTTTTGCAGCTAGTTCAGTAATCTAATTGCCTCTGCACAATTTACAGATTTAATAGGTCCAACACTTTTATTGCTCATGTTCTACAGGCACACCCTCACTAACAGGTTCAGCTTTCACTTCTTTTTTAGCCTCGGTTTATTTCAAAACCTTTCCTTCTTTTCTTCTTTTTTTTTTTCCGCGTCAGCTAAGAATCAAACCCAGCTAAGGCAAAGGGATAAATATTTTCTCACGCGTTTTAGTATAGTTTTTTTTAACGAAGATAGCAAATAGATTTATTTTAATTATAATTTCTTTCACGAATTTTATATTGCTTTTTTTTCGGTATAAGTGATATTTTTTGGTCATAAAACACTACATGGCCTCCGTAACAATGGCTGTTCAAAATTGTATTCTGGATTCATTTGTCGCGCTTCTATGGAAGGGTAACACTTGCGCCTAAAAGGAATCATTTTTCGCGTTTATATCAGTGTGGGTGTGTTAATTGCATGGAGAAATTGTAAACGCGAACTGGACTTTTTTGGTAATAATCAAGGGCATTTTTAAATCCATTGCCTAACTGGTAATAGATGTCATCAAAATCTTTTAAAGGTGTTTATTTTTTGCAATATCCGCATCGCTTATACTCTTTGGAACAGAATTTTTTTTTTGACTGCAGTTTTTCCACAAGAACGCTTTTTAAAACCGTTGGGCATACATTATATTTTTGGGTTTTAAAAGTTCTATCAGGAAACTATGTAATTGACGGGGGAGATAGCGCGATTCGCGCCTTATTTCCTTTGAAGCGATCTACCTTCTCCAAGCTACTTTAAAATCATATTGCCGACCTAACTAAATCCCTTTAAATAAATACGCGGTATATTTTTTTTCTTTTAGGAGTAATTTAATTACGGCTTCCCAATCTTTCTGTTGCATCCAGAATGATAAGATGGAAAAGGCGATTTGTTTCAGAACCTGCTAGCATCCTCTATAAATTAACCGCACAGCATCGATGCCAAAAGTATTGAATTTGCTTTGCACTACCAGTAATATAAGGGCGTTTTGGCGCATTGCTTCCAAACTGTAAAAGTATTACTACTTCAGAAGATGGTGTGGCACGCTAGCTCCAAATCTCAAATACATAAAATCCCATCGCTAAGTTCTATTCTTTCGCGTTCTCCTGAACAAGACCATTACTTTTCCTTATTATCCCTGGAAATAGATAGTGGAAAAATGTCATTTTTAAAAAGGAAAAGGTGGGTTGTATTTGGAGGGATTTGGCATTGAAGTTTTTTCCTATATAAGAATTGTTAATTTATTAAAATGTAATTACGATAAGCGGTAATCGCCGTTTAAGTATTAAAAAATGGAAATAAATTTAGACTTAGAAAGGGTTGTATTAATATGAGCATAAATTTTTTGAATTTTTGTTGGTCTATCATTCCTCTTAAACTTTCATTCAATTCATCATTATTATAATGTTATAAGTAGGAAATAGTCAAAAATATTAATGGAGTTTTAAACTATTTTTTATATTTTCGTTAACGTTAACGAAAATTACATTAACGAAAATTAGGCTAATAGAAAATCGACCAAAACTTGTGCTTGGTATTACTGCTTTCATTTTACATTTTTTCTTTACTTCTGCCCAAGATGGTTGGGAAATGCTATTTTAATGGGAAAGGAACTTCTCTCAATTTTGAACAATTGAAACGGAAATGCATAAAATAAGATCGAAAAGGGGGAAATGGTAGGTACTTCCAGATTAAATAGCCAAATAGTTTTAATGGCTACAGAAAAAGGCCTATGGCGATTTCATTCTGGAATTTTGATGTATATGTAGAAAATGGATTATTCCGGAGTTCATTTAGAAGTCTGAGCTCTCCTGAATATAATGACTGGTAGGGTACAATGGATACAATGTGAAATTGAAGACCAGTGACAGAAAATGGGCTGGTGGGGTTATGATGAGGCGCGTAGAGGTTGGCTTATCCCTTGTCCTAGAATGTTCAGGACAGAATGCTTTTAAAAGCCGGGGAATGGAACACTATAGATAGAGGCGCTATTCGGTCCATAACATTAGGACATGGGTAAATCTGGAGTCCAATGTGCCAACCTAGTGGATGATGTTCCGGCAAAAGGCTTTATAGCTTTTCAGGGTGGCCTTCTAATCATAATGAAGTCGGAGGTAAAATAGTAAAATGGAAGAACATTAGGATCAAGACATCCGATTGGAGAAGGAGCGTAAGCAGGTAGCTGTATATGCCCCGGACAATAAGCTACTTGAATAATCAGCTTACCGTCTGATGAAATAAGGAATAAGATGGCGATTATTGTGGGCGGAAAAACTTCTGAGGCTGGCGGGTGCCAATTGATGCGTTTCCCAGAGAAAGGGCTGGAATATGCAGTGGAACACTAAGTGTTCTGTCATCTGATGGAGCCGAATCCGCCCGAATGGGGGGTGTATTTGTAACTACATCGGCTGGTATAGTAAATTTTTTGAATAAGTGGTAGATTTTCAAAATTGACCGAGGAGCCAATCAGCGGATTAAATAGTTTTGTTGATCAGGCTTAATATGAGTGCAGGTTCTGGCCATAGGGCTTGGAATTTCAAATCCCTTGAGATAAAAGTGGCATCCTGATGCCAAAAAGGGTCATAATGGGCAATAGGTAACCGTAGGGTCTTTTACGATCTGATTCGGGGCAGAGAACTTCGAAAAATTCAAGAGGGAAGAATTTTAATGGGGATTGATAAATGGGAACAATGCCACGTATCGTTGTCAAGGATGGCCTGTTTGAACATTGGGCTTTAATAATGTGAAGGTCGTTGGAATTTGACAGTTTGAGCCAGACATTTAAGAGCTTGGTTGAAAAAGCAAGTAACGAGAATGGGAAAAATTTCGGAACAATTCCGGCAGGTATGATCCTATTAGCAAGATCACATGCGGGGACCATGAGGTTTCTTTAGAAGTTAGAAAGTAAGGGAGTGTCTAAATTAGGTTTAATTTTAAAATATAGATATGAAGCGAAGGACGTAGAAATTTTATTAAGAAAACGGCATTTGCTCCTGGTGCGAATAGCTTAGGTGTTAATTCCTGAGTGCTAAGAGTTAGCATAATCAATCGGTGCAAACGATCGATAAGGGTGGGCTATGCGCAAGGGTTTTCGAATAGAGTAAAAGGGGCCTTGATCGGATTTTTTTGGGCCACAAACCAAAACCAGAACTTTGAATTGTAGGGGTATTCGGATATTTGGAACGTAAGAATTGTGTTACGAACGGCGCCTGCTTACACTTAAGGAAAAAACAGGAGAGAAAGTCAAGGTTTGGGGAAACAATGATGAAATGTTGATGAAAATAAAATTGATGCTGTTTATAATTTACCCAGATTTTTCAAACATGCGCTTGCATACCGTTCAAGCGGCCAATGCCAAAAAAGATATTTATGTGGAAAACATTTGCTGAAACCATGGATGATGCAAGGGTGGGTAAAAGCGCGTCCAAGATTCAGGAATAGTGGTTTCAAATTGGTTCCCAAAGAGCGAAGTGGTCGTAATTCATGCAGCAGATTATATTAAGTCTGGTAAATTTGGTGATAGTCGTCATGGTGGAAATGAAGTTTGGAATGTTAAACTCAGCCGGATAGATGGCGGCTTGCCTCAACTCACCTATTTTGTGAAATTAAGGAGTCGGATACGGATTTGGAAACGTTTATTTTGTTAATAACCGACCTTATCGAAGCTGGGTCCAGAAAGTAATCTGGAATAAATCGATTTATTCTGGCCTTTTTCCTCTGGAATTCAGGGCAATGGATGTCCATCAGATAGATTACTGTTCACTTGGTTTACAGGATTAAATCTCCCAGAAGTTGTTGCCAGCGAATGGGAGTGGAATTATTTTGGAAAGATGGAAGAAAAAATTCGACACATGAGGCAGTATTCCCCCCCGGGAAAAATTTTTTTTTTAAAGGGTCCCCTTTTTCAGATGATAGTCCAAGGTTTCAGTGGTATATTCCTCAAGGTTTACCTTCTGCAGGCGTACAAGGAAATTTTATTATTCCAATGGCGGAGAATTAAACTTGGACCATAAGGTTGTCAAATGGAGGATTGAATGCTTCCCACGCCAACAAAATGGGTATGGAGGCAATCAATTACAAGAATTTGATCTACTAAGAAAGTGCTACATCAGGTGGTTACCTTTGATACGGAGCTTGATGATATGACCTGCTTTGCAATATGTTTGATGATTGGTGGAATGTCGTTAGGAGTGCCGCAGAAACAAATGGAACGATAGAGCAGCCTATAATCACTACTATTGCATATAATGACAACTGCAGGCTTGAGGACAGGATTGAAATCCACTTTTGATGCAAGGCTTAAAATGTTTTGGCTGGAGACACAGTGTTCAACGTATTGATCTCAGATATTTTCCAAATATTTTTTAAAAGGAGATAAGAAGGCTTGAAGTGTTTAGGTAATTGATTTTTGTGATAGTTTGAATGTCTATGGTTAATGGCATATACCGTGCTTCTTATTGTAGTCAATTCTACAAGGGAGAAATAGAATACACTTTCAGAAGATATTTTTGGGTGGCTTTAAACCAATGCATTTTGTAATTTGGTGTTACATTTTTTGGCCCTTCAATTGTTAAATTAAGATATTCTGTATATTGGATAACCTTATAGGAATTAAAGCAAATTGCCCCAGTTGGCCAATGTTTTCATTGGAACGGTGGATAGGGTGTTTGCATAATAGGGATGGTTTCCAAGGCAAACTCGCCGAAAAGATAAAAGCCATAATAAAGGAAACTGGATATAAAAAAAACACAGTAGCTAGTCGCCTAATTTGGCTGCTCGTAACGAAATTGAAAATTGCCGGTGCTTTATCCCTGAAGTTTTTAAGATTGGGAGTTATTGGGCAGTCTCCCCAAAAAGGGTATTGATAAGGCTGTAGAGGAATTGAGTGGATGGGTATTTTAGTCTCCTACTAATTACTTTAACGGATCTTTTTCCTTCATAAAAATGGGTGACAGTCTTTTTAAATAATAAATCGGACGCTGTGGTTAACGAGTTGCCCTTTTTCATGGTGGAGAGTAATACATCTTTTAACAAAGGCCAAGGAGATAATATAACATAGTATTTTGGATACTAGCGGTAAAGCTAGATTATCATCCTATTTTATTTCGGCAGGACTCGCAATTGAGGTAAGTGGCCGGAAGGCTCGCATTGGACTAGTTGGGTAATGACGGACTTTTTTTTGGTTGTCAAATATCGTTACGAGAGAGCTTACATGCCATAATCAACAAGGGGAAAATGATTCAGGGAAATTTTTTTAAACAATTTCAAGGATAGCTGATATTTCTTTTAATACCATTAATCAACACTGTTAGATCGGCCCTTTTGAAATCATTCCGCAATATTGAAAGCTGGTTTTAGTGATCAGAAGGCCAAAGGATTTTTGTAACAAATGCAAGGTTTATTTTATACCGATATACTAAGGCCTCATGTTTTCCAACGTGTCGGTTGTTGGTTTTGATTTACAAGAGAACAACCTTAAGTGTCTCAGAAATAAGAGATTGATTTTTCTGATCAGTCAAAACCGAATTTCAGGGCTATAACGCATCAAAGGATTGTTCAAATTTCTTACTGAACGGATCCTTTCGGATTAAATATGGATGTCCCAGTTAGAAATTATTGTTCAAGAAAATTGCAATTGCTGTAGCCTTGTTTTAATATGGATTAAACTGAGAAAGCTGGCTAGGTTTTCAGTCCTATAACATATAAAAACAATGGTCGAAGCAATTCCTACTTAGGGTAGGTATCAATATTTTTATTTGTTCCTGTATTGCGTTTTAATTGATTTAAATTTGCTACTAATTCTGAAACCGTTCACGTTATCTATTGTTGTGAGCCTGACAGCAGACCAAATTGTTTTCCACGCCTTGGCTTCCGTATTTCAGCTCTTTCAAAATCGATTTTGGTGCCTTTTTTTAGATCTTCTTCTGTTTCAGCCGCTTTTAAACTAGCCCAAAAGTTGGCGTGAACTCCGATATTGACGCATATAGACCGACATCGCTTGCTGCCGGATCGATAATCATTTAGCGATATTCTTCAGGTGCCCGGCTTTCTTTGGTGTTTATAAACGAGTGCCCTATGTAAGGCTAAATCCGCACCCATTTGCATTGCTGAGGCTATATCCTCCTGTACTGGATACAACCCGAAGCAATATAGGTCTTTGTCGTAGAATTTTTTTTGACTTCGGCAATTAAGGACATGGGATTCTATGTACCCGCGTGTCTCCTGCGCCAGCGGCAACTAAAATTAATCCGTCCACACCTGCTTTGAGGCTTTTCTGACGATGTTTCTTTTATAATGATATCATGGAAGACAAGGGCCACCATAAACTATGGATGGCATCTCTACCTTGGCCAACGCACCAGAGAAGTATATTTAAAGGGATTTATGTTTTTTACAAATTTTTTTAAAGTGGCTTCTAATCGTGGGATTGGTTTGGGTTGGACTTTAGATTTACTACCATAAGGGGCGGGCTTTCTTTCAGTTTCTCCTCATATCTCTTTAATTCGGTTTTAATTCAATAAGCCATTCTCAAAATTCGTTGTAAGTTGATTAAGTGCAGGAAAAGTCCTATATTCCGTTCTTTGCCGATTCGATGACCAATTGGGGCCAGATATCAGGCATGGAGCGCTACTACAGGTAGTGAAAGGTCTTTTATAAACAGGCTGCTTTGTTGCTCATTTCGTAATGGTTTAGGAATAAAATAATCTGATATGCAAAACTGGAAACAAAAATAATCTATTGTTTGCAAAAATAGTACTTTTGAAATTAATTATGCATGCATAATAATTTCAAAGTAAAAAATAAAAAGTAATGTTATAAGAATTCGAAATTCGTTTTGAGCGACGTGGATGCCATCGTCCTGGCCAATTCGCTATTTAATTTCATGAGCATACGAGGATGTCATTTTTGTTGGAATAGGGTTTAACCAAAGACAATGTCACGCAATAATATTGGATCAGTGGTATTCATGAACATGTTTTATTATTTTAAGGAAGCCTTTTTTAGGGAAGCCTGTAAAAAGTTTCCTTGGAGTTGGTAAGGTTGAGTGCCAATGATGTTTTTTGAATTCCATCATAATTTTTATGATGGAAACGGAAAGAATTTTGCCATTCAGATTATGGGAGCATGGATAGATTTAAAGACAGAAGTTTGACCGGTTTGGGGAGGCGGAGTTTCTGGCGGCTTTAACAAGGTTCGAAGGAACACATTTAATACTTACCAAAGAGGATACCGAAAACTCTTCGGTGGCGCCTAGGACTTGGTTCTAACTTGTTTGCTTACCAAGGTAGACCCCTATCATACAGAACTATCGCAAGTAGTTAATAAAGTGAAGATGGTCTTTTCCAGCAGCAATGCAAATATGATACCTATTATGGTTTGTAGGTACATAAAAAACACCTACTGTCGGAGGCCTTTTAATTGGGTCAAGGCAAAAACATTGAACAATAGGTTAAAAAAGTAGTTCATAATTCAAGGCAATAGCTCATAGCTTCACAGGAAGCTGCCCCATTGTATTTCTGTTTTAAAATTCGGAGTACGTTTATTGGAAGGGTTATGATGAGCCAATTCCGACCTCCATTTCATGAGGTAAAGGAGTGGTATTTTTTCCAATAGCTTTTTTCTAAAATAGGTAAGTCATAAGGAAGTGGCATTCAACAATAACAACATGTTTCGCCAAGGAATTTGGCTGGCATCCTGTCTAATTTCTGCTCCAAATAGGATTAGGCCAATGCCCCTATTAGGCCCAAAACCCATTTTCCTTCTGAATGGTGATTTTTCCTTGATTAAATGCGCTGATAATTGAACAACAAGTATGGGGGTAATGGTTATCGAGTACTGCACTATTGATCGGGTGGAAAGGTCCAAACCTTTAAGAACGATAGCATATTGATGCCCATAACGAAGAAGGCACACACCAACAATCTGCTTCAATCCCCTTCGTTCCAATTTTTCTCTAGGCCCTAAAAAGGAAATACCCCAAAACAACAATGTGTGCCCGCCAAAAAGCCTGAGGAAAAATAAATCCAAAAGGTTTTAACATCTATAGGCAATTACACTTTGGCTATGGTGTGGTTTAATCACCATAGATGGTGGTAGCCCCAAGGGGCGGCCAAGATGGCAGGGTTTGTCTACTCACGAATTTTAATTTTGCTTGTTGGCTTCTGCACAACAGCTTTAACTATTTCCAACAAAAATAAGGTCCGTCCATGAGTATACGGGGGCGTTTTAAAAAGGTATAGTGGTTTCAAGATTAGAGCTTTGAGTCGTCTCAGTAAGCTTTTGTTCTTCAGATTTCGTTCTTTATAGAGTCGGGCACGCTTCTGAAACAAGCTCTCATAGCTTCCGGATAACTTGCAATATATTCCAGTTGTTTAGGGGTAATGCTTCGGTTTTTATGTCCTTGAGTGTAAAACTGCTGGGGGGCCCCCCCCCCCCCCCTCCCCCAAAAAATTTTCCCCTTTTCAATATCTTTGGCAGGTTCAACACAGTGCTCAGGTGAAAATCTTTTTCATTTTTGTAATCTCTTTCTCTGTATATTATTTAGTATAGCAAAGAAACCCATTACGTTGAATTGGTACTATTTTAGGCGGGCAATTGTAAAAATTAATACAGAAAACTTTCACTTGGAAAACGCATTCAACTTACCCTAACAAACAGGAAAATACTTTATAAATTTTTTAAAAAAGAAACACCAAAGGAGTTTATTGCTCGCAAATTCCTAAGGGTTCCGTAACAACATATGGTGGAATAATGCCATGTTGTGGTTACACCACACTTTTGATCTACATAGCTTAGCGGACAACCTATGGGTTGGATGATGCTCTGGTAGAAAAATTTAAAAAAGGGCACCGTGCCGATGGCAAAACAGCACGATGAAGAATTGCACTAGTGGATTAGACTTATTATTGGCGTGCCGTAACATGGATGCAAGAAGATATGGAAGGATATTTAAAGGGTCTAATGCATACACAATCCAGTGCAACGTTTACATTTAAGCACGGTTGGAAGATGCCATTTATGTTAATATCTTTCCATGAGGGTATACACTTGATCTATTTTAGCCCTTTTAAGGTTGTGGTAAAAATTAGACGGAATTTTTAATTTTTAGATAGGGTTTTATTCCTCAAAACAGGTTAATGTTATTGGTCGTCGCATAGGAGGCTACTTCGTATTGCTCATATAACAATTGTAAGCGCTTCTTGGTAACAATATTTAGGGGAAAGATAAAATTCATCGTTCTCAAACATAAAGCCAGTGGCTTAACCGATCGCGACAAGGAATATTTTCCTTGTACCCTAAATTTTCCCTCAGCAAATTTTGAAAAATCCAAGGGGTCTTAAAAGTTCCATATTTTCAAATTCTAGCCCATTAATCTTACAATTTAAAAATCGCGTTGAGGTAAAACCATGGGCCCACGGGTAAAGGAATAGAATCGACTTGAATTCGTCAAATATTTTTATCTTCATAGGTCACTTTGCCTCAATATCCGCTTCCCATCCAACTGTTCTCTGGGATATAATTTTTTTTAAATTCCAAATACCCGTTCCTTAAAGACTGAATCGCTTCTTCATTTTCAATATTGGTGCCTCAATTTCATCAATCATAAATAGGCTTGAAATACTCTTCTTCAGGGAGTTGTTTATGGTGGACTTTAATGGCGCTACATCCAAGGCTTTTGAATATGGATAGTTACGGTCGGCCATTGTCGCATTCTCTGCGTATACGCGGTGGGTTCAAAGGGGATTCGATCTTCATTTTTTACAATTCACA
>Ga0163217_1030344_pt1 | contig 17975 bp, 3 predicted proteins | sample SynspAceP_FD_185933 | JGI IMG/M metagenome (GOLD analysis project Ga0163217, IMG submission 185933) | Saline lake microbial communities from Ace Lake in Antarctica - Synechococcus sp. Ace-P (PacBio error correction) | ecosystem: Environmental > Aquatic > Non-marine Saline and Alkaline > Saline ...
TCAACTATCGGCGTGCAAATCTGGCAAAGTTCAAATTTTGTAGGAATCACTATGTCAATTCACACATCACTAAACTAGCCCACCCAAATTAACCAAAACCACACCCCGAACAAACCGGGCAGAAAGGGGGGGGATGGGAACGCCCAACCTTAGCGTTTAAAGGGTTAAATAATGCCATCCTCTATTTATTCGAACACAATGAATAATGCACGGTTGAAATCTCAAAAATAACCGTTCAATATTCTTGGATGTGGAAACAGCGTCAATACCGCTTACCCGTATGTGCCAAATGGTGATGACCTCAATGGGCGTTATTGGTGCAAGAAATGGTGTAGACGTTTTCGTTTACTGGCCGCCAGTCTTTAGCGCGACCCCTATGAGTTTTTTCAATTATCTCCGCTCTTAAGCCAATTAGACAAGAATCCCGTATTTTAAATACCAAACTATGCAAGAACCGGGATATTGTCATAGTTATAGGATTGGGCATATTTCCGGTCAAATGGGGTTAAGGGTTAATGAATAAAAAACGTTCGAAGCATTTTGCATGATAAGGGCCAACCATGATTTTGCTAACTCTCTACGCCTAGAGATATTTTCCAAAATAACGCCACGATCATCTCCTCAAATTCTGACATGATGCTCCACCCTGCAAATTATTGAGCTATAACGGAACACATAATGAGCAAATGCAGCAAAATCGCGATGGCATCATAATTTGTCGGCTAATAATGATGAATGGCTACGAGTAACACAAATTTAAGCCCTATCGAACCAAAAACCATTATTGCACACCTGTAAATGTTTTCCTCAAATTCCTCATGTATTGGTGTGTGAGAATTGGATCGGCACAAATGAAATAACAACTGCGCCCTACTGTCAAAGAAATAATAAGTGTACAATTGTCTCAACTGAAATCGTCAAATTTTTTAGACTTTGGTGCGTTTATCCGCTATCGCCGTCAAAAGAGTTTGCTAATCACTCAATTTGGAAATAACAGACACTAGGCCACCAATGTCGACAAAATAATTGTACCGGTGGCCATCGTAAACAAAATAGTAGATATGGCAATAATCATAATAATCAGCATTGCAGTTGATTAAAAGGTGGTTGCAAGCAAACCTTCTGAAACTGGGGCTGCAAGGCAGGAACGTTTTAGGATCTTTAAGCAACGGAATCAGAGTTCGATTTAATAAACACTGGCCACATACGACCAGCAAAGCTGCAATTAGAAGATACCTCCGATACCAAACTTTAGCACAAACCGGCAGTCAGGAACCTGTTATATCAGGCATTCAAGAGGTATTTTTTAAAAGCGTTGTACAAAGCAGCCTACTCAATTGAATAAATCAGTTAATTTCCTAAAGTAACTTACCTACTTTAATTAAGGGCACAGGTAATATAACGGGTAAAATACGAACGGGATAACCTTATAAAAATTTAGGTAACAAACGGGGACGGTTAGTGCCCAAATGGAATTAAACGGGAATACGGGGGCAAGGGGGATAGGAAAAAGCGGTAAAGGAATTAAAGTGGTTATAACCCAAAAATTACCACGGAACTTTTTACAGGGACAAGAATCCGACAATAAAGCAATGCGTTAAACTAACTCGTAACATGCCGGGGAAAAAGTTGTGATTCTACCAAAATTGAATTCAGGTGTGGTGCACTTTTTTCTTTTCCTCACCAGAGCTCAAAGTCAAACGTTGGCTATCAATAAATATAGTTAGTAAAAGCAGCGTAATAGAAATCCCTTTGGGTTTCATTGGGGACACATTAGCAACTTTACACCCAGCACCCAGGAAAACGTTATGTCAATTCAGTTGCAAGGTAAATATTCAAACCTAAATAATTCTCAGCGCTCAAAAAAAACCCGTTACGCGTTTTTAAATTTATCACCTCAATATAAAAAAAAATTTAAAATAAATTCATATGATATCATCAAAGTCTATCTAAGCACATAAAGCCACAAATAACTACGCTACTTTATTTTTTTTTTGATTAACACCGCTCTCCATTACAAAACTGGAAGGTAAAGTGTAAAATAACTAAATTATTGGCTAAATGCGTTTTAAATTGTTGTAAGTAATAGTGGGGTCCAATGGCTATTCGCCGCCCTTTCAAGACATCGCTTGTGCACACATCGCTGCAATCCCTAAACTAATTCCAAAACCGGCTGGACCTGTACAACTAATCAATTTTATTCGCACTGTGGTAGTAGTGCACTTTAATTAATGAAACAGCAATTAGAAACAAATTAATTAAGCAGTTGCAAGGAAAGGACAAGAATATCCCGAGCAAATCAGCCACCTTCTTGCAAAAATTAATATCCTAAATCCAGCCATGAAATTCAATCCTGGTCGTGCCACGTGCTTGTGGCCAGTGCCAGGGGGAATATCATCAAACGCATCGCTCCGGTTAACTAAAAAAACCAAACAAAGTGAGGGTTACGAGAAAGTTTGCCCTTGTTAACGATGATCATATCTGGCCCTCGGGCATATTGAATTGACAAACTCGGGCGCTAAATGCCTTCCACTAAAATATCCCAAATAATCTAACTTGTCATGAGAAAATTTAAGAACACACTAAAAATCGTGGTGTACAATGATACCAGAGCCTCAAATGTTCGTTTTATACGGGCTTCGCGTATGGCCGGCATATAGCCAGACATTAAATCGACCCATAAAAAAACAAACAGTTTAAAGGGCTATTAAGGGGGGCGCAACGACCTTAAAACGCCATCGTTAAGAACTGAACCTGTGCAAGGCCTTAATGCAGCAACACATGATGCGAAAAAGAACCATAAAGGCGGGAATGGCTCTTACATCAAAGTCATCTAATCCATTCCTCCGCAAGAATGGAATTAAATCAATATGGACGACAAAGCCATTGAAGGATAACACCGGGAATATCTATAAAGCTGAATCAACATTACCTCGTCCAAAAGGCTAAAAAAGTGCTGGCGACTGGCAGCCGGTAAAGGGGCAAAATCAAAAAAAAGGTTTACGCGTTAATCACCACACGTGACTCACAAGACGGGGGTAATTATCGCTTGCAGTTCACCACCACGGCCATTACCCGTACTAAGCCCTAGATGAAACGTTTGTATCAAATGGATTAAAAACGTGTTCATTCATACCAAATGACAAAATTAATTGATAACTTCCAAAGTGATCTCGGGCCAGCCACCATAGGTGATTACATCGAAACGGGGCAGCCACAGCAAGCGAAAGGCCTATCCAAAATACAACAAACTAACTGGGACTCAATCGTGTGGCCTCACACCCAATGTCTTCACTTCCATCCAATTTATCATTAACGCAAGATTACCACCGAAAATCCCAACAACTATTGCCGTGATTTCGCCTTTTTTCCCCTGATCCCACACCCACACAACTTATAACCATACCTCCCCAAGTAAATATTCGACGACCTCGTTCCCACCAGAGCGGCCCGTGGACTCAAAAGCGGGGACTATCGTGGTGTCCAAAAGAGCGACAGTGATTTGGGTAACGATAATGAATTTGGTTATATGTTGCCAATGGATGAAAGTGCTAAAAAATGTCCCTGCTAAGCTCTCCCGACCTTACCCGCAACGCCACCAGTTAAAGTGTAATTCCCTAGCTGTGTAGCTCATCCGTTTTTATTTATGAACATTTTAATGAAAAACATAATTTTTTCCACTTTTTACTCCCTCATTGCACATTTATAAACCTTTTCAACACCGCACAATACGCGGGTCGAATTTTAAGAGAATGAACCGGTGAAATAAGTGCAACATTTTGGAAGTGGAAAATCGGGAGTTATATCCCTCATTACCTAATACCAGAAACAGTATAGAAAAGAACAATCAATCAGATTTTTATCAATGGCCATTTTAAACTTGAAAAAGCCGGGGCTTTTGTCTCATCGCCTGAGATTAGTCATTTAAAAAGTTCGGCATAACCCAACTGAAAAAACTACCAATCCGGTGGCCTCATATGAATCCCAAGAATGTTAGAATGAATACGAATTAATGGAAAAACTTAATATCAACATACGCCAAATAGATTTGCTTGCTCCCATATATTTATAACCATTAGACTTGGCTGCCTGGCTCGCAATCCCCACTGTCAACAACTTTTAGTACCTAGATCGCCGCGAATGTCTTTTGGGTGTTATAACACGAGCCCAAAGAGAAAAAAATGCTAACAGCTCGTCAACATCCTGGTGAACGTATGGCAGGAATGTTTAGAAGGGATTTCTTAGGCGCCTTTAGACAAAAGACGGTGTGGCCGTCATAATAAATGTGTTTAGTGTGCCCCAAATTGAATCCAGATTCGTCGAAAGCATTACGCACGCCAAAATGCCCAAAGTGTGGTGAACTTGAAATCGGAATGGGGCTAATCCACGGGCAAAATTTCCTGAAGTATTTTATGTAACGATAAAACCGGGTGGTGATTTGGTTTTAGGATCCCAAATGAGTATGAGCTTTACCTATAATTTGTTGCTGGTTGAAGAATCTGGTTATTCTCCTCGGTATAAAAAACCCAACACTTTAAGCAAAGTACTCTTTACCACACCTGAGTTCAAGTAACGTTTGTTACCAAAATAAACCGAACGAAACACATTCAGCACCCTGTCAACAGCGATTTAACCTTTACTAGAAATGCCTTATCAAAGATAACATCGATTTACCTGATTCGTCTTAAGTTTCTCCGTGCTGTAAAACGAGTAAGATTATGATGCTAATCTGTGTAGTTGATAACTCTGCGTAAAGAATGATAAATGGTTACCTATAAAAATAAAAAGACTGGGACTAAAATAATAATATATAGAGAAACGCATGGAATATTTCACATAAATTTTTTAAATCACATGCACCCATCCTGGTGAGGCCCTTTTGTTCCTACGGCTTAGGTACTACCTAGGGTTTGTTTTTACAATTTCATTGAAATTCCCCAATAGATATTCAAACATACGCTGGAAAAGAAAGTGCTGGGAACATATGATAAGCGATGCGCCCGGCGATACTTCCACTGACACACGACCACAGGCGGGTGTTATCAGGCACTGGGTCAACACAAAGCGCGGCGCGCCTTTGCTATAGATTTACGACACATATACTCTATCTCCACCGGCTCTCTCGCATGAACCACCAAATTCGAATACCTATTAATCCCATAATATCGTATAAAAACCCTGATGCATATGCGGAGATATCCAAACGATAACCAATACATTTATATAAACGGCGCGAATTGTCAAAAGTGGTGCATATCCACTCGAGCTTTCGCATAAGCCGCCGACACCTAAAAACGGCTCAACAATTGCGTCTTGTTACCAAGTACGATTGAACAGGCAAACGGGCCCGCGCACAAGAGATATAGATAAATCTCTACAACAAAACAGAGTTAATTAAGCGCAACGCTAGAGGGGAAGAGACGAGAACCAATAATAGTATTTCGCGCGAGGCACACTACCGGGTAGTACGGTTAGGAATCAAAAGTATCACTTTTCAATTGTCATCCTCAAATCACGAAGAGGATACGCTCCAGAATTGAGTACAGTGCGGGAGAATGAATGGCAATATAGAGAAACCTCACTCTTCACCCTACTCAAGAAATCACATGCAGCGTATAATATTTATTCTAATATAATGTTCTCTAGTATCCTGAGTTGCGACATATCGGTTTTCAATTAATATTTCCTACTTCAATCTATACCGCCGGATTACACACCCATAATCTCACTGGTCAACAACACACTAGACTAACCCGAGGTAGTCAGGATTCTCATCAGGAGCACAAACTAGTTTATTCAAGAGTCAGAGATTAAACACCAAGAAGTATTGTATTTCACCTAGCAATATGAAGGCAGGTCAAGCCTCGAGTCGCTAGATGATCTCCCAACACGCTAATAGGGACCGCTAGAAATTCAAATAAATGACGCACCGCGATATTTGCGTAAGGGCCTCACTATTAACGAGGACCAATATTTCAAAGTAACGGCCCGTTCATTCAGAGATGACACACAAATCACATTATTACCACTTAACTAAATTGATCCATTTCGATACACAATATCATCGCTTCTATGAGAAATAAGCTATATGATCCAACTATTCGAATTCGCAGCACATAGTGTAAATATATGAACGTGACGAATATTGCTATGTGGAATTGGATCTTCCACTTATCTCTGCCCTCGTCAGATCTGACAACATTGACACGCAGACGATAAAAAAATCGTTCAAATCCTTGATAATAAACTAACACAATTAAATCAGGTTTTGTACCATATGAAGTCCTCTGGTAGAATTTCACAACTGTGAAGCTATCTCCGAATACAAAACTAGAAGGGAAGAAGCTCTGGCGAAACACTTGACCGTAAATTAGCGTATCCAAAATAAACACGAAACCAAAGAGCTCACAGCTCTAAATATGACTGTTTTTCACAGTATATACTGGTTAGGAAAACCTTGAAGAGTACCTTCACGGAGCAAGCATCGAACTGTAAAAGGAAAGTGCAACAGAAGCCAATCCTCATCGACGGAGAGATCCTAACATACAATTCGCAGTCGGTAACCGGTTTTATTCAAAAGTGTGGAATCCGTCGATTCTACTATAAGAACTCAAGCCCGAGTAGCGCCGTCTTGTGATACCGCCGGTTTCCTTTGTAGGCAGAATATAGTGTATGAATATTATAAAAGAAAATGCGCCACCCCCTCACACTCTAGAGACATATTAAAGTAAAAGTGCACATTATCAACGTAGACGAAATAAGCGTACGCCATTATTATATAAATAATACTACCATGGACCCTTATCAAAGAATAATTAAAGGACAATCATGATCTACCTAGGTAAGTTTCCTCTACTCTCTACACAGTTTGTCTAGTTAACATCTGACATGCGTACAAGACATCTTCAATTTCGATATGCTACTCATAGCATCGGATTGTATCGTAACCTTTCTCGCTACTTGATAAACTCAACATTAGTAAGGGCGGTTCACTTTATACTGTGCCTCATGATAAAGTGGCGATTATCGGATCCACCTGCAAACTTACATAGGATCGAGATAGAAGCACTAACTATCGAAAGGAAAACTTGCAACGAAATCTGTAACCAACACTATGAGGTTAGTACTATTATATTACAGATATAATAAATCCTACATTCTCTTAGAGACAATAGCTATTATTCCAGCGACGCAAGGCAGACATTTATTGCATGCCAATTTATTGATCGTTCAGTCAAGCTATACATAGATATCCACCAAAATAAAAAATGAGAGATAGCAAATCATTGTTGACAAAAACGTGAGCGTCTACCAAAGTACAGCGTACAATTGAATGTGTCTTGTGTAATGCAGTAAAATTGTCATTACGGAGGAGTAATAATGGTCTTCTAAACACCTAACCCAACATTTGCTTCTATATAATGAGAGTGCTTCAATCACACAGCTACAATTAATCATAAGTAATAATTGCGTGTTACGCTGTGCAGATTGCGTGCACAGGTCACATTCCGAAGATTCTGCACGCAAAAAATTCTCTCCATATAAAAAAACTCGACCAATCGTCCACAAAAATAAGACCACCAAATCAATCAAATGAGTACGACGACGCCACTTGTTTAATCAATCGAACGTATACGATTCTGCGCATTCATGATGGTTAAAGTCGTATAGAATTGCGACCGGGGAAGTAATACTCCTAAACACCCACACCTGCAACTTCCAACCCGCTATCGCTTTGTGGTAAGGAGCAATTATTTGTGAGTATTTGTTTGGTACATATTAATCCGAACGAATTAGTACGTAAACACAACTAAATTGCAAAACGTAACCCGGGAGACATATAAGAACTAAGGATAACACTGAGCTGAACATAAAAAAAATATTGTCATGAATAACAATATTATTATCAAAATCTCCACGGCAGTAGACCGGGTAAATGTTAGACCTCTCCACCTTGGAGACTCGAGAATCAAGACGAAATAAAAGCAGACATGTCAGGCATAATCGTAACAGATCCAAGGTATAAAATCTTTGACCACAGAGCAATAATTGACGCAGTTACGTAAAAGACGGCCTATAACCTGTAAAACATAACATACGAATAAAAATTGAAGACAGAGAGGACTGGCCCAACAATCTCTGCGAAAAAGACAATACAATAGCGCGCATATCAGATAGATTAATACACTTACGTATACTCATAAACCTCTAGACCCGAACTCCCCAGTTCCAATAAAGCGCATTGAGATAAAAGATGAATAAAAGACTGCCAATAAAAGACTGTTTTCAATATGCTTAAATGACCTGACTCACAAGCCGTAAGTTTGGGATTCTACGAGCTTCGAGCAATATCTAAACTCACACTTAAACCACACTGGTACACTCCTAAGCGCGTAAACTGATACAGATATCACATCTATGTACAAGGCCACAAAGTTAGAACAGACAATCGAAACACTGCCTTTGAGCAAGGAATAACCACCGCCTTAATGAAAAGACAAAAGCGAGCTATTGTACTCTCGGTCATGGTAAGTGATACTAAATATAAAAAAAAAAAACTTCTCCATATATACCCTATTGGTCAGCAGAATACACACCTTACATACCAATACTCTTTAACATCAAAGTTAGCAAACACCTCTGACGAAATCTATTAAATGAGCATAAGATTAAGATAGACTAATCGAAACTACGAAAATAAAAGTTTGGCTAACCGTATATCGCTAGTATTCCCAAAGACTACTTACATGCAGACTAAGCTCAACCTAGGTTTCAAATAATTTACTACACAAAAAACTCAATCGAGCACCTAGGAAACAACAAAGTTGATGCTGCCTTATGCAACACAAACAATATGCCTGTTATGTTGAAAAAGACACTTCCTCTGTTGTCACGCCTATAGCATTAAAAAGCATGGTGACTTAAGATTCATGGCCTGATACAGCAGCATTAGAAGCTGTCAAATAGCCGGGCCCGTTATCTGACATTTTTGGTATACATCCGAGACCTAAAACCAGGATTGAACAAAATGAAAAAAACTCCTGAAAATCAAAATCAACGTACAAAAATCAATAAGGACTCATTACCCGCATCAATATGAGCAAGAACAGCAAACAAGCTTAAACAACTAACTTAAAAAACACTTCCTCCACATAGCATCCATTTGAGATATCACAGGTTGAAAGTACGGGGAAGCTGAACTAACAGTTAAACTTGTTCAATTCTGCGCTGGACGCAGGTTCGAAAACTCGAAAAAACATGAATCCAGACCTGAGAGGAGACCAAGTTTGAAATCAGTTAATACCAAACTGTAAGTCTGGGCTCACAGTGTTCACCAGCAGATCACAAAATCATGCCCAGAAATCACTTTAAATCGACAGCAATTATCACTCATTACTCAGTGCACAACAACTTAGCAACCCAATCACTTACGCTAACCGAAGAACCATAACACTACATAGGATTAAGATAACATAAAATACCATTAATCTTACAGATGAACTGACACCGAGTTATAGCACGATAAGAATCATATCTAGTCACACAAAAATCGAGAATCACACACCTTGCAAAGGGCGCTTCAGGACGAACGAGACTACCTAGACTAGTATGTGAGGTCCAAAAAGCCTGTCCAAAGATCATTTAACATCATATCCTACACTGAGTAGGCGAAGTGACCATCAATAAAATAAATACGATATTCGATCACTGTTACATGCAACTACAAATAAAGACGACTGAAGCTTAGTGGAACAAGGGCGTTTTAAAGACCAGCCAATAGAAATTTATACAAACAAAGCAAATAGATTCCGTTGACCAATATCAAAAACTGGCCCTGAGAATCCCAAGCAAATCAAAGCGTCTAAAATACAAAACTCAACACACTCTATAAGCACAACATAACCTGAGTAACTATAGATTGCAAAAATATAATACAACCCCCAAGAAACCTACCAATAAATAGATGCTACCTCCCAGTTAATGACCTACCCAGCCCTCATTAACCTGATCACACAAAGGCATAAAATAATTACTCAACAGTGGAAATAGTCCTGGGGAACATATGCGACACATAGATTCTATAATCCCCGTGAATCAACACTGATGAAAACCATCTGAGTCGAACGCTTTTGGACGCTCTATGTAGTCCATTTAAACAACAGAAAGTAGAAAAAGGTGTTCTCAAGACACCTAAAGCAATATAAAAAAATCCATAATATGCCCCTGAGCCTGAACCTAAATAAGTAGCCGTTATAGGCAATAAATATATCTAAAGAACTACCTTTACCGCACGATGAAGACACCTGGAGAGTTATTTTACTACTGGGACCCACGCACAAAAATAATCAATAATCCAGATATATTTCCAACAGGACCCAGAGGTAAACCACAGAAATATCTCAATGTAGTCCTGTTTCCACATAAAATACATCTGGGAACAAAAAGAACGTTTAATTACCCAAAGCTAAAAAGCAACTGAGGACTGACTCTATGAAGAAGCAATCAAACAAAAAAGCTTGCTTTAGAAGGATGAAAACACTAGGGCTACATGCAGTAAAGCGCAAAGCTACACTGTCCACACACACCTAAACTAGACCGACATAGTAAGTGCAGAATAGTGTAGAAGCTAAGTCCACAGAATGAACCTCATGAACAACAAATACATACACAACTCAACAAGTTAAGAAAATATTACATATCGAACAACAACACTAGCACTTGGTATCAGTTGCTGAAAAACAACACGTGTAAAAGATGCATATATCAATCAGGTCGGCATTGAATTACAAACGCCAACACTAAAGGAAACGTTAGAAGCCAAACTAATAATGATTTGGCCACATATCAAGAGTGCGGCTACGAGTTATTAACGTTGCCCTTGATCGATTTCACAAAAGCCAAGTGCCTATAAAAAAAGCACATAGGCCAAATCTTGATACAAATAATGCAACAACACAACGGACAATCATGCAAGCTATCTTTAAAGGAACTAGCACAATGCAGAGAGAGCCGTACTGCCACACATGAATAAAGAATGCCTAGTAAATACTCTGGGCAGCAAGTTTTCAGTAAGCCAAGAACAACTTTGAGAGAGAGTGAGAATCAGTCTAGTGCGGGGCCAAAGACACTCACGTAATCGAGAATCAGTATAAAACAGCACCGTCACCCACAGTCTAGTTGCTGTAAAGCCAAAGATCAATGCGCAAAAGTCAATTCAATGGCCAAAAAACTCCAAGGATCGCTACTCACATCTGATGCCTGAGAGAGTCTATGTCAGTACCAGATGGATTTATTAAGGCCACCTGTCATATGAACGCAAAAACCGCAATTTGCTCCAACCTATATGAAGATTATCACCCCAAATAAAACATAAAGGGCCGCAGACAATGTCAATTCGATTTGACGAGAGATAGCTGCTAACTCTAAACATATTAACCCATACAAAAGTACGTAGTGGAACGACAAATACCGCACACATAAAATAACCAAATTATGCCAAATCCGGAGACTTTATTAGTCGTCGCAGCACGAGGTACACCGCGCTGGATAACATCAAATTATTGAACACGGACACAAAAGTGACAATTTAAATGAATCATGCATATAAGCCCTAGTCACCAGAGGATCCTTGCAGAACAGAGATAGGCAAGGGCTTCCGAGGTGTCACAAGCCATCAGTCGAGACAAACAAGTACACTATTCGTGATCATAATTGCTTAACACAAAAACACCGACCGTAGGTATTCTACCTCCCACTAATCTGAGCCCATGTCCGGAAAATATCATTGGGATTCAATTGGTCCCGTCAAGAACGTAATTCCCTATGCCGTTAGATAACCTCGGTCCGAGACACGTTTATATTTTTGTGATACCATTGAGGGAATTAACCTTCACAAAGATCCTCGATTTCGGCTGACAAAAACGACTCATGAATATTATTGATATGATAGTATGTTATACGTGTATATACGGTCCTTTAAACTGATTTACCAACTAATAACATTTACGAGCGAACTCCACACAATTTTGAATACCATGCAGCACTAAAAAATTACGCCCTATAAGGTCACACGAATACGGAGAAGACAAGAATTGCCAGTCTAACTGGAGCTGGTTTTACACTACAGGGGACTCCAATATAGACCATATTCGACGTATGAATATAATATCCTCTGTAATAAATTGAATCTGAAGTAAAAGTAAAACGCCACCCTCACTACATTGTCGTCACTAATTATAAAACATGACTCAAATTCGAGGACAAGGATGGCGTGACCTAAAAATAAAACAAAAGTCAAGCATGAAATCTTTGCCGTACTAGACACCTCATAATACCAAAACCTCTGGACTTAACACTACATGCTCTACGTATACCCATATACCGCATGGGCAAGACATGTCCTTAGTAACAATTTTGAGAGGAAGCGATCACTATAAGGTGGCAAATCACGATTATCAAGTAAGTACAAACTATAAGAGTGAGCCCATAGCAAGGGAATAATAGGATTAAGCTTTAATAATATCCCTAGATAGCCTAATTTGTAAATAAGTGATATAATAACACACTGAAAACCGGGCCAGAGACAAAATATCACAATTTTACAAAGGCTTAACCTAATAATCACGGCATCAACAAACCAGTAAGTAGTTTACTAGCCATAATGGTAGCGAAATAAAGCTATACGCTTTGCGGTCAAAAGCCACCCCTGGTGCACAATAGCCAAAAGCGCAAATTACAAGGGCGTCGATAATAACTTGTTATAGCAGACATAGACATCACGGCAAAAAAGAATCGCACAAATCAATAAGCTCAGTCATGGCGCCAGTGTGGGATATCTCTGAAGAGCAGGTACCGGTCAAAAGTACCATGCTGTAATAAAAGATATATTATCTGAAAGAAACTATTGCAGACCAAATACATCCATAAAGGGAGCTAACCTCGTCATGGCAAGGTGCTAATACTCCGGTAATAGCAATGCCGACGCTGGCTATGTATCTCTACACCTCCCTTGCGAGAGCCTGAGGCTAATATAAACACCCCCTTAAAATGACTAAACTATTAGATACAAGACCCGGGTAAAGTTGTTTTTAAGTCGCCATCGTAATTGACGTAGTTCAAAACTGACACAAACACAAAATGTAGAGTTCAACAGAGAAAAACTCTAAATCGTCTGCCGCAGGCAATATAGACTAGCAGCAAGGGCACATACCGTTTATTGGTTCAAGCCGAGATACAATCCGCCACTAAAATGAATATATGCACACATCGTATAAGCCGTAAGTCAGCTTTGCGGAGGCACATTTATATACTTCTCAGAATATTAATTTAAAATAAAATTAAAAAATTTTCCAATTATAATGAGTGCTCATATTTAGAAGAATAGTATGAGAGCCTCTTAACTGAGGATTTCGCATGACCCACTCACGTGTGCTACACGCACACAATAGTATATAAAATCACGACGCATTTCGGCAAATGAAAAATGCTGACTACACATAAATATTTTAACCACTAAACTTAGGTCCTCCATCTCGGCGAATTGCAAAACTTACATAGCCGGCGTCAAATAATGCCCGCCGAAAGATCTATATGTCTCCCAATAGCATAAATCGCACGATAATTTCGCTCCGGAGAGGGGCCCTATGTGAGATCACATGCTTATTGATCAGTGAAAAATTACTCTAAACAGACCCACTACCATCCCAAATCCTGGCAAGACATACACAAAGTCCGTAGATGTGAACCGTAGTTAGCGCGCGACTAATTTTGTACGTTTCCTGAAAAATTATACTTCGTGTCGTTAGCTGAATGAAACTCAGTCACCGGTGAAACTGGAAGAAATAAATTTCCTATCCCGAATAATCTCAATTAAAGAAAAGTTAGAATATTGGTTGCGCAAAATGATTATTGCACACTTTCCACTAACACTTTTACCACAAACTTGTGCAGAGTCTGTAGGGCATTACTCCATAGCTTCAATAACGATTGTGGTGAGTATTACACTTACTGAGGACCACACCGCTATGTTTTTTCCACTTGTCCGAGTAGACGCACGATGAAATAATGAAAATTAAACATCCACAACTTAAGCAGCAACTAAACCATAGAGGGTTAAAGTCCCAACTAAAATTTTGTAAACCTCATGGCCATGTGCGCAATTAAAAAACGATCATAAAGTATATTGATAGTTTAGGAGTACCAATGAATAGTGACGCTCTCCGTCCCAATATGATTAGCGCAATGTAAGGAAACAACAGAGATAATTTGGAGAGTATACGGTTAGACGGTAAATTTAAGTTGGTTTTAAAGTATCACCCCGGTCGCACCAGATTAAACGAGCACAACCACTAAGACAGAGAATAATATAATTTAAAATAATATATATCTCTAAAGCGGTAGTAAGAAAAGAGATTAAAAGCTCGCAGAGAGTAGACCTGCCCAATAGCTCTTTTTAGTACCTAATACCACATGTGAATCTCCCACGTTCGGCCGCCTAATACGTTTGATTAATGAGGTTTAATCAACCGCATTAATGACCAAATAATAACAATGTCAAGTGTGATTAAACCTTGATTTTGTGCATGCTGTATTAAAATAATCTGATTTTAGATAATTGTTGACCATACACAATCAATACATAGCGATTAGAGATATGTATTCATACGCGAAGATAGAAAAGTTCTGGTCGCTTTTCGTCATCAACAAGTCGCCAAGATAGTACTGTCGAAAAATAATGGTAAATTAACCTATTGATAAAAATCACTCGACAAGCCTAGTATTAGAGCACACGAAAAGCTAAACTAAATCCCTTTACTAATCCAGTGCCATCCACATCGTGGAAAATGTTTTCTAACCAAGGCATTTAAACCTTAATTCAAATCTCAGAGTGCTCTTTACATTTGACTATAAATCGGACTTATCTTAACACAACATCTATATATGATCATAAATCCCGCACTTGCAGACCACATTTGCAGCCATAGACTTTAATCGGAATTCAAGTAGACTATAAAAGCGAGACCTCCACTAGTACCGTATTATTTTTTCTAGTGTCACACTGCTCACAATGCTACCAGGTTTGCATTTCTCAAAATATGTAAAATACAGACAATATCTAATTCAATATCAGGTGTGATTTCCTAACACAGCCCCGTTGTGCTCATTAATCAATTTTGACATCACCTAATGTCTCGAATACTTCAATGTCAGTCACACACACTAACTCGTGCACCTGCATACAAATTTAGTGCGAATTGAATACCAATGACCCTCTTTGCTTTATTGGTCTAATAAATTGGTTCTTCTGCCATCCACACTAGATTTAGTGACATGATTCCATTTACTTGCAAATGTCAGAGTTTTTATGCTATTTAACTATCATAATCGCCGCTGCGGCGAGAATAATATCTGGTTATGCGCGAGTCCACTCTACAGTTACCACAGTCGTGGCGTCGTTGATTATGGCGTACGTACTCTCTGTAATATCCTCAAAACTCGACTATATCGCTAATTTAATCGTAAGATCCTCTGTGTAGCGCAGAGGCAGGTGCGCTGAGGTTCTTTAATCAAGATCTATCCCCACCTGAAATTTGCCACACAGTCGACTTTGGCACCCTGCAAATACCTCTGAAAAATTACACGTGTTATGGCGGTTGACATACTCAAGATATCAGGAAACGCACATATTCTTCTTACTAAACTCTGAATAGCGTGGGAAACCTCTAAAATATTTCTCTGACATTGTCACAGCCTAGCGTTTCACCTTTATTATCTCTCCACAGCTATAGTATTAACATTAACCTACGTCTTCTCCCGAGTCTAATAGCGGACAGACGTGCAATAAACTGAATATCAGGTTATTCTCGTTAGTTCTTAGAAAACTCCAACATAATCAGCTCTTTATTAATTTCATAAACTACTTTCACTATTATCTAAACACTTTCACACCTAGTTAATAATTGAGTGTACAAACTAACCATTTTAATACCTATCACAAGACAAAACCGAATAAGGAGCAGTTCGTATCTGATGAAGTATTAGAGTGTTTTGTGTTTTACACTTTCACCCAGACAACTTACAAGAATAATAGCAGTCGCAATTGGACGCAACAGTTACCATATTGGCGTCGTGTAACAGAGCCTCGTGTCCTGGGTAATCTAAAAACAATAATCCTTTCAATCTTTTACACTACTGTTTGTAGAAACATAACGCGTGTAAGACCAACATCTATGGTAATGCCTTGCTCTCTTTTCAGCAGTTGTCCAAACCGCAAACCAACAATCTCAAGTTCTATAATCACATCTATAATCAACCTGTGGATTCAACTAGTTTTGACTCGTGTCTTTCTAGTAATAGCCGCTAATTGATCCTTCCCAAAAAAATCATTTTTTGAATCATGTAACAGAGTCCAACAAATCAGGGCTGTGTCCCACACTTTGAGCACCACCATCCATCAAGCAAAGACACAAGCTTAAAAAACCTCACATGTCTTTTCTTTCATTCTCATGCTACTTAGCACTATAACCGCAATAGATGTCGTATGATTGAACACAGGTTAGTTTCGAGCGCTATTCATTATTCTTTAATTCATATTATCACGTCACTAATAATATATTATAGGTTATATATATATCTGGATTCATGAGAGATTATAGTACTCCAAGGTGAAATTTGCTCATCTTTTGCCAAGCCGCTATGCTTGCTGTCTTCGAGACATCATTCACGATTAGTCACGCTCCGCCTGCTGCTGTCCACAACGGCTTGCCTGCACCCGTATCCCATTCAGGTTGGTCCTAATCCGCGATATAAGTGCGCTTGCCCCTTTTCTGCTACTAACAACAATACTATCTTTTATTCGAGCCTAATAATCTCAATACTGTCCTACTAGTCAGCTCACATTCCTCGCCTAGTTCGTCCAATAAACAGTTTGGTATTCTCACAGGGCTCTCTGATGTTGTACGTCGTCTATCACCTTCAACAATATAAGCCATTATCAATTTTTAGTAGACTTGTAGACAGAATTACGCGCGCATGATATTTCGTAATGCTTACATTAAAAAGCGTCGCCTTGACCCATATCATATTCTATATTGAATCTACATATGCGTGTTGTTCGCCAGAGAATAATGCAGAGTCAACATCTACATATCTAACTCAACCAAAAATGGCTTGGCCATTTAATTAATTAGGTCCTTCGCATACTATAGAACCTTGTGAATTCAACATACCTCGTCGTTTCTCTTCTCTAATGAATTCTTTATAACCTGTCGAGGGGTCAACTAACCAATATCTGTTGTCCATGTTACTTCAGCACAGCCGTGCGAGACCAATACTGGATATTGGCCGGAGTTCCTTCATGAGCAAAATAGGTACATAGTCAACATCACAAATTGCTCGCGCCTTTACATCCGTGCAACAATAAAATGATTGCGGCAACGTTTCTCTCCGTATAGCTGCGACTAATTTGATCTCGATTTTTCCGAATACTACACACTCAACTACGTTGATATCATATTTCCATGATTCTTGTCACCACGCATGGCTTAAATCACACAACAATTCCCTCTATCTAATTTCCTGTCACCTCCAACTATCGACTCACGAAATCTGTTTTCTAACCATCACATTCAAATATTCAAAATAAATTGATCGGCCAAGACTTCTTCAGCACTTCACCATAATCCTAAATACAAAAATCAGGTTTCTGTCCGTCGTAAGCTTTCTTGATATTTCAGATTCAAAGTGGTGTTCAGCTCTTTTGTTACGATTGCGATTCCAAAGTCCATTTAGACACAATGTCCTATTGTATAAGACTTATTAATTTGGTTTGCTCTGCAGCTTGTAATTTTCTTCGAAAATGTTCTTTGTCGTAATCAAATAGACCATATTCTCGTTATCAGTTGAATTCGGAACGAATATATATTTGTGTTGCTTCGATTTTCATGTAAACCCATTTTTACTTTGTTCTTGATTTT
>Ga0163217_1103796_pt1 | contig 17974 bp, 22 predicted proteins | sample SynspAceP_FD_185933 | JGI IMG/M metagenome (GOLD analysis project Ga0163217, IMG submission 185933) | Saline lake microbial communities from Ace Lake in Antarctica - Synechococcus sp. Ace-P (PacBio error correction) | ecosystem: Environmental > Aquatic > Non-marine Saline and Alkaline > Saline ...
ACCCACCTAAAAAAAAAAAAAAAGAGAGGGGAAAACACAAGAATTTGAATTTTGTTTATATTCAAACCGATCGGTCCCGCGACCTGCCCCCGGTTTGGGCAAAATCGGTAAAAAAATAAGTCTAAATTGAAATTGACTCAGCAAGGCCATCCAGCGCAAATCGGGGGTAGGAAGGTAAAGGCCTGAGCCGAAGCCTGAATTCAAAACCCAAAGGAACTTTCGGCCGCTGGACATTGGATCGGGATCACCGCGTCCCCCGACTCATAGTCAAATGCCCGAATAACGTCCCCGCCATTGTCCCGTCAAAACTGTCCCGACAGAATGAAATTCTTGAAATATCCTTCGTAAAAGCCCATTTGGCCGTGGATCGCCGCCATTGGAGCTGAAATAATATTTTTCCGCGCCGAAAGCCGCTCCGAAAATTCGAGGCTTCCATAGGGTTGCAAATCGGGATTGCCGAATTCGCCCTTTCGCGCTTTGCCATCGTCCATTTATTCTGCTCAGACCGCAAAACGCGGGGCAAGTTCCTGCAAATGTGGGACGCAAACAATACTGCGATAGCCCCGGCCGGCCACGGAACACCAGGCTGCGCTGCGGCTCGAAACGGATATTGAGGCATGGCAACCAGTGACATAGCTTGCCGGTAAAGGGCCTGTTGGGTGTTCACAAACAGCCGTCCTTCCCCGTTCAAGACAACGCCCGTTAAAGGTCGAATCGTCCTCGCGCCAGGAGTCACTGTGTTGGCAGATGATCACATTTTCAGTCCGCTCAAACCGGGCACCCCGCCGATTCAAACCCCGCTAGCTTTTTCGCTGTCCCAGCGTCGAGGCAAAGATGCCGGCATAAATATCTCCTGTTTTGCATAATCCCGCTAACGCCCGAATCCAAACTGGCTGGTCGCAGCTTCCTGCAATTCGAAATTCCAACCGGAATATGGCCCGAAATAGTCGGCGCCCCTGTGGCTCGCAAACCGCCCGCCAAACCTGCAGGCGATTAGGTCTGCTGCCGCCAGAACATCTTCAAGTGGCATAAGTTCCGGTCGTGTCCCGTAAAAATCTCGACATTGCCGTCGAAGGGCTTTCACGCCAGCGACCCCTTGAAACCGCCCTGCACCGTAAAATACACCGCTGCAGGTGACAAAAAGATGGGCCAATATCAGCCGCTGCTGGGTAAAATTCTTCATCCTGGTGCGTTGGAACAAGGTAAGTCAGTTCAATAATCGTCCACTCATAGAGGGCTCGCGTCATTGCCCATGCGCCGGCGCCGCCAGCCATAGGCCGAACAAAGGCACCCGGTCGTCGGAAATAGTCAAACAACACGCTCAGCCGCGTCCCCATCGAAGTCGTTCGAAATTTGGTTGGGTCGACCGAAGCCATTTTTCAAATTCGCTGGATTTCGACCAGCCGCCGGGAATATTCGATCTTCAGCGGACCGGTTTCGGTCTTGCCGCCGACGACAAATCGAGCGAATTTCTGGGACCGAAATGGCGATTCCTTTCAATCGCGCTCCGATTTCAATCTCGCAATCTGCGATCGTCCGAAACAGGGCGCTGTTGGCATCGCGCTGCTGGCCGCTTCGTCCAGCTAAACACAGTCCGGCCGCGGAATTTCCTGATCGTCAAAGGCTGTAGACGCCGCGCGCATAAAAATCTCGGTGCTGTCGCTGGCCCCGGATCTCCAAGACCAAGGAGCGCTGAATTCTCCTCGCGTTCCGACATCATCGTCGCGATAACTGGAACTTCATACAGCAGTACGACGCCGTCAGTCATTTATATCCAGCTCGGCTTCGATATGACGGTCTCGAACGTCGCTATAATAAGAAATAACCCCGGCAAATCCCGAGTCCGTCGGCCAGCGCGTCGAGATCGATGCTGCCCTTGGGCGATAATTCCATCCGGAATATTCATTGTAGCTGCCCGCTCAAGCTTGCGTGACAGATCATTCTTGCGGTCGAACCGCAACTTGACCGCTCTTGATCTCGAATCGAAGCAGCGCAATCGTGTCGGCATCCATACCGGCGTCAGAGTCTTTTTGACCTCGGATCGATTCGATCAGATCGCTGGGAGATCACGTCCCAGCGGCCACCGAACGGACATCCGCTCTCGGGGGGACGGAATCCGAACGCCATTGAGCCGTGAACTGTTTTCAGATTGGGGATAAGGCGCGCGAACCGGAGACAAAGCGCCCCTTCCCCTTGATCAATTAAGGATAATTTGATAACCCGGCAGCCGGCGCAGCGATTCGGCGACATTCTGGTCGGGAAACTGGCCAATCGCGTCGCGGGTCAAGACCGGAGTCACGCCGTCCGGCCTCGCCGCTTGGCGGACAGGCTTCTTCCGCCGTTGGCGCTTTGGCCCGATCACCCAAACAATATCAGCTAACCCGGTCACCTGCAGGATACAATATCAGCCCGAGAAGTCCCGGTTTCCGGGTCACGGTACATGGGTCCCGGATGGGTATCAGAAACAACATTAGCGCGTTCCAGGGTATAGGTGCCGCCGGTACGTCCGGGAACCGATAGGCTGCATCGCGGGCTCGGTGGTCACAAACGCGGTCCAGTTCGACCAATCGAACCTGCGCGGCCGCCAGTCCCGCGTTTCGGCTAGGATCGACAACAACCCCGTGATCGTCCTGCCCAGGCCGCGCCTGGCCATGGGCGCAGCCCATCAGGCACAGAGGCCAGTTTGAAAGCCGGATTTTTATGATATTGGATTGGCGCGACATTTTCTGTTTTCCCGATGGTCATTTGCATGGTGAGAACGCAGGTCGTAGGGTAATTGAATGACTCTTTCGGACCATATGCCCGGACAAGGATATGCGGGTTTATTTGGTTTTGTTAAATTGGATTGGCAGGGTTTAACGGGGCGGGGAAAGCCTGGGCCACCTCCATTATCTCGCCATGGCGGCCAGATAATTCCCGACCCGTTCACTCTGGGGCTTGGCCGGATCGGGATCAGCGAGAGGTTATCAGGAATATCGGAGCTTGCGTGTGTGGGCGGCAATCCTGAACTGATGGGCGCTGTCGTTTAACCGCAGAACTCGGTCTCGATCGGCACACCAAAAGCCAGATCCGAGATTACGGTCAGGCGGCGAGATTTGTTGCCATTCGCAGTGGGCGCCGAGGTCGTGTCCTGTAAGTTGGCGGGTCGACGAGATGGCGTTCGAGTTGAAGTGATTGGTAAAGAAGAGGCGGGGGGTGGGACCCACTGAACACGACTTCTGGCAGGGCGTTTTCAATTTGTCCGAAAGCCCAGCATTGGCGAGCTCTCGTCGTCCGAACGGCAAGGTGACTATTCTCAGCTCGATTTTTGACGCCCAGCGGGCCATATCTGACGATCGACATTGGCCAGTGATCGCCGCATCCGCAGCGGATAGGATCTCACCCCGTCCGGTCACGATAGTTTCCGCTTCCCCGTGCGCGCTTCAAACGCTCCCGCTCATGAACGCCAGAAGCTGCGATTTGGTGCAACGTTTCTTCGTAACATAGCTTCGAGAATCTTCGCCTTCGTGGATCGACAGAGCACGCCACAGATAGTGCCCGCTCGCCGTTGATTTTCACGAACACCTCTCAGGTGCCAGCGCCAATTGCGATAAGCCGGGCATCCCGGCTTACCCGCCTGCCGGCGATTCAAGCCGCAAACCATCGGGCCGACCTGTTCCAACCACAACGCACCGTTCTGACAGATATCGATGGCCGCGCTCGAACAGCAGGTCTCGACGTCGCCAATCGGGCCGGGAAAACGAGAACGTACAGGGGCATAACCAAACAAGGCGGATCACTCAGGAGAAACGAATTGAAGTAAGCGGAATGGGTTATCGAAACTTGCTCATACAGGCCATGATAGCAAGCGCTTGACGCATCCCCACTTTGCTTTGACAGCAACCCTAAAATCTCATCTTAGGCGAACACCGGAACTGACAAGCTCGCCAATTGGGAAAATATGGGCCAGGCAAGAATGGGTGGCGCCGATACTGCTCAGGATCATCTCGTCGACATTATTTTCTGGCTGTCCAGAGCGATTTCCTATAAGCTTCAACCGGCACGGGGCACCAGCGCAACGCGTGATCTGTGACGATGCATCCCGAAACTGGAGACGCGGTCAAACACTCCCAACAGCGGCAAAGCCCACATAAAATAGCTATAGATGGAAGTGCTTCTGGGAATCGAAAAAACAGAAACTCAAACGCAGGCAAGCGCTGCAAGGACGAAGGCGGGAGCCGCCAGGCAGTGGAGAAGGCAGATGGCTGACAGAACAGCCGAGCGTATCCAGCGGGATTGGTCAGTTGTGGCCGCGCACAGATTTTTCCCTTGCATCTAGCAAAGTTCAGAAATTATTACTAAACTGATATGTTACAACATTCATGATTCGCAGGGACTTATTTATGAAACGCTCGAGTTTCAAACAAGCTTTGCCGTAACGGTCATTTCCGGGTTTTCTGGAGGCAGGCAAGACACGTGCTCAACCATATTCTTGGCACCGGCGATGGCAAGCGGGTGGCCGTGATCGTGAATGACCATGGTCAGAAGAAGTGAACATTGATGCGGACCTGGTTCGCGGCGGGAAGCTTCGCTATCGCGCGCAGAAGAGACGTTGGGTTCGAATGACGAACGCTTGGTATCTGCATGCACTTTGCGGGACCCGACCCTGTTGATCGAAGTCCGAAAACTATCCCGGAGCAACGGCCCGCTTCGATTCATCTGGTGATCTGGAAGCACCGGGGGGAGTGTCCGAACCCCTTCCGGTGGCTGCCACATTTTCCAATTCGGATGAGGACGGACAATGTCCTGGGTGAGCGTATCCGTCCTCGATTTGCATGGTGACGTCGTCGGATGCGGTCAATCGATGAAATATTAATTCGAGCAATGATTTTTCTCGCAGACCGCGCGAGACTGCCGGTGAAGGCGTGATCGCCGTCTGGTCAGCCTTGCTGTGGAACAGATTGAATTTGGCCGATTTCGTCATCTCAACAAGGCGAGTGCGGGTGTCTGGCCAAAACAATTGGCGGTGGTGAAAGCAGGTCGTTGCGCGCTAAACGCGATGCCGAGGATACATCGAAAAGCCGATTATGGCAAGTCGAACTCGATGGTGTCCTTGATTACAGGGCTGTTCGATGACGAAAGGCCGGAGCAAGCATTCCCTTATGGCAAGAATTTTCGGAACCTATGCGAAACCATCCGGCCAGAAGACCGAAAGAATATGGAGTCGAAGCTTCGTGTATCGTGCCGCATGCCCTTTATCGATCCAGAGCGTTTTATGATTTTCCCTGACGCAAAACGGTCCTCGACAATGTGATCCGGGCAAGGGCCTTTCTGGCTCGCCAACCCGCCCCGGGATTATATCGGAGAACTCGCGTTGCAGGCAGCCAGACGATTACCACACGCATGGGCCGCTGGTGGACGGCAGTGCCCAAGAACGCTGGCCGGAAGATGAACAGTATTTCGAACAATTCGCATGCGCCATTGGATCCAACCTGGGGTGACCGCCGGCGGAACTTGTGGTTCATCGGCATCAAATGGATGAAAGCGCGTATCCGCAGGAACTCGACGCCTGTCTGATCGCTGGCGATGCGTTAGCCCGAGCAATGGGCTGCGCTCCGCGATCCCTTTCCGGCATGGGAAAGCACCGCAACCTGCGCTGGAACCCCGCGGATGAGCGTGGACACAAAAGAGCGTTTCGGTCGCGCTGATCGCTGGAAATTCCGAAAGCTAGGGGGTTCGATTCGCGACCAAGGCGTTTGGCGATTGCGAATATCTGAAGGGCGACCAACTAACCCTTATCTCTGTCGGCACTGCACTAGATGGTCTAGCTGACCTGTGTTTTCGGCAGCTACCGCGATCTTAGCCGGCCGCCCTCATGTCGCGCTTGATGATGCCGGTCTCAAAGTGGCGGTGCCGCGAGATTATCTTGCAACGCCGATATTCCCGTCGCTTGCTGATCGATTCGCCCGGATCTGCAGACAAATTGTCGAGATACGGGCTGGAAACATGTGACCACAAATGCCCTGCAAGAAATTCCACCACGGATTACGTCACAGCAAGGCTGATCACCAACATTATGTCGGTCAGGGCACACAATCTCGATGAAGATGCAGCCGCCGATTGCGATTGGCGGCGATCCGCAACATATCCAGCAGAATGCGGACCGGTGATGTTGCCCCTCTTCAAGGGTCGCCTTCTGGTCGACCTGCGCGCATCCACCGCTTCGCGCGCAATTGAAGGAACCGGCGAAGAGCGGCTGGTGCTGGTTATCAACCGGGCAATCGGACGGGGCGCACGCGATACAGAATGAAGCTTTTCGATTTGACGCGAATCCGGAATTTTGTCGGCCGATATGATCGTGGTCCGCCGATGTTCTGCCGGGCTATGCAGCCGAGCATGTCATTGGCAGCTCGGTGCTGGTGGAACCCGAATAGGCGCAGACGCAGATCTATCTAACTGGTTGTCGGTGGCCGGCGGAAGGGGTTGAGATCGGCATCCTTCGCGGGTATTGTGCGCTGACTGGCGGTTTTGTCGCGGTCGATCCATCACAAGCGATGCCGATCTGCCCCGCGCGGCTGGAACGGGAGCGACCGCGGACGCAGACAAAAGCCGATAAAGGCGTGGGCCGGCGGACTTACTCCCCTCGGTCGTTCGACGCCGCCACGGCTTTTCCTGTGCCTGAATGTTTGTGCCCGACGATGCAGCCGCTTGGAACAATATGAAGCAATTCGGAGGCGTTTGAAGGCCGGTGAATCTTCCGTTCCTCATGAATCGCACGCCGCAAACCGATCCGTTGCCGCGGAGCGCGACTTTTGGCCCGGCCTATGGCCATCCATGCGCGACTGATGGGGGCGAAGAAGAGCTTATCGTAACGAGCTTGCAGCGATGCAGACTTACCAAGTGCACTCCCTGACACCGACCGCGAAAAGCGAATGCCTGGCGTGAAGCTGGATTTGAGGTAAACGCATTTTTTTACCAAGGTCTCTGGGTGCGTGGCTGGGAGGCGACGCACTGAGAATTTTCGCTACTCATCACTGGCAATGGTGGGACTGTCCGTGAAATTTCAAATCACTGCCGCGATCCCAGCATGTCCAATGGCGTACACATCTGTCTGTCAGGCATATATTTCCGCCCGATGCCCTTTCACTTCCACGCCATCAACCAGTTTTACGGAGGTGGTGGCAGCATTCTTTTCTACGACGAGAACAAAGTGCATGTAGTCAGCGGTGTTCTCGAACTGAACAGCTATGATGAAGTGGAATATTCTACGGCTTGAAGCAGCCAGCCCAGCAATAATCGAGGGGTGCGGCTTCATAGACATCTATGTCTGTGATTTTAGTTATCACGCCGGGGTATATTCGTCCCTCGGAAGCCAAATATTCTTGAATATGATATATTATATCTCTTAATTGTCGGAAATTCTCAAACCACATAGGAACCATTAGTCCCCTCGTCTCGCATTATTATTTTCCACAGCCCTTATCGCTGCGCCAGCATACGCCCAAGATGCTGGAAATGAAAAGGAGGGGCAGCAACAGAGCCTCCGCTGATGAGGTCATGGCGAGCAATCTGATACAATCGTGTAAGGCAGATTTATGTGCGAGCTTGATGTTCTGGCAGGAACATCGACGTCACAGGCGCACGACTGGTGCAAATAATCCGTCCGCAAATCGGAAAGACTCCATTGACCAATCAGCCGGCGTTTCCGCGAACATCCTTTTAGTCCCGGCGCTTACGCGGCCTGTGCTTTCGCGGTTTTTCAGGGAGAACGCATAAAGGGGTTCTGACAGACGTGGCTGGGCTCGTGGACGTTTCCAATACAATCAACCGACCATGCGTCGCGATTGACCCCATTACGGCAGAGCGTATCGAGATCCTGCGTGTTCCCCCGTTTTGTTATTTGGTAGTCAGGCCATCGGCGGCGCGGTCAACGTGCTTGACCGTCCCGTATTCCAAGAGCCATTCGAAAACGGTTTTCCATGTTGATGCGCTTGGAACTATGGTTCAGCGGCGGATGAAACGCAGCGAGGAGCCTCGTTGATTTTGCGCTGTCCCCTCCGCAAGTCGTCTTTCATGTGATGGCAGCTCCGCAAAAACGAATAATCTGGAAGTCGGCGCTTTGTTACACTCACTCCAAATCTGCGTGCCGAGCAGCTAGAATAGTCCGCAGAGGAAACCGAAGAAGGGTAACCTTGGAGCGAAGCAGCGGAAGCGCAGAACTGGGCGGGTCTTCGGGGTGCTTCCAACAGCTTTTACAGAAACCTATACATTGGGCGGCGTTTTTGCCCCTCATTAACGAAGGAGGAAGCCTCGCTTTTCGCTGGCTATTACGATACTAATTACGGTGTCCCCGGCAAGGCCGGCGCTGGGCATGGTCACGGTGAGGAAGAAGGCGTGAAGAGGAAGAAGGCCCAAGTCACCATCGACCTGAAACAGTTTCGTGCCGATTGCGCGGGAGGTCACGAAAAGTGATTTCGTACGAGAGCGTCCGCGCGTCCGGATTTGGCTATGGCCGATTATGAGCATACCGAATTGAGGGTGTTGAAGTCCGGTACGGTTTTTTGATTCGCAGGCCTTGAAGGTCGGCTCGAACTGGTTCAGGCAGATCGCAATGGTTGCGCGGAGTTACCGGCTTCCAAGGTTTTACGCGGAATTTCTCTGTATAGGGGCAGAAGCATTTGTGCCGCCAAACGTCACAGACCAATACGGTAATTTTCACGCTTCAGGAGTTTTTCGCTTGGTAATACTTTCGGGTTGGAAGTAGGCCCGCGCGCTATGAACATACCGACGTGGGTTCCAGACCGCGGTTGCAATTGGTCTGAAGAAGATGCAGTTTCACTGCCGTTGATCGCAATTTCAACGCATTTTTCGGTCGCTAAACCTATCCTTCAGGTCCGCGCCGGAACTTAAAAGATTGGCTTACCGGCTCTCGCGCCGACGCGCGCCTTCTGCTGAGAGTTGTTTTCAATGGGGTGCCTGCATATGTGGGCGACAGCAGGCATTCGAGGTCGGAATCCGAGCTTTCGACCCCTGAAAAAGCTGGGGAAGCCGAGGCTTTATGTTCGTGGTTCTTTGGCCCATTTTCTATTCAGCCAGTGCTATGCGCAATTGGTTTTGATGATTTCATCTATGAAATCGACACAAGGCGCAGAAGCGGACGGCCTACGCTGTTCCAGTTCTTTCAGGCCCGATGCGCGCTTTATTACGGCTGGGAAGGGCGAAATCGAAGCGCGGCTTGTTGATAGTGAAAATTTCTCGCTGGAATGCCAATGTGGTCGCGGACTATGTGATAAGGCGCGTATAAAAAATGGCGGTGGTCCCGTTCCGCGTTCCCGCCGGTTCCGCGTTCTTGCCGGAATGAGTGCCAAAAGCAGGCGGCTTTGGCGGCCGGATTGAGGCCGATCACGTTACATGCACAAAACGATGTAGCCCGCGGTTCGAAAACACAACCGACGACTTCACCTAGTGAATGCGTCGCTTTCATGGCGTCCGTTCCGGGCTTCGAACAGGAAACCGTGCTCAATTCTCTCGGCGAATCAATATCTTCGACGTTGAATGCCGCCGTCACGCGAGCTTTACCAAGGACTTCGTCCCGCTCCTGGACGTGACATCAGGGTGCAGCGGCGCGTTTTCTCATTCTTAAAAGGTAGCGGTGCATTTTAATGATGTACCGCTACCCTTTGGCGCTGTCGTTTAAACCGCAACTCGTCTCGTCGGCACACCAAAAAGCCAGATCGAGATTATCGTCCAGGCCGAGATTTTTGCACTCGGCCAGTGCGGCGAGCGTCCGTGTCTGTAATCCGCAGCTGGAGCGGGCGGCAATCTCAGCCTGCACCCGGCGAGCCCCAAGCTAAAGCCTTACTATAAGAAAAATGAGCGCTATGCTGCAAGTCGCTCCGCAATTGCATCGGATATGGCGCTGCTGACGCCTCGGCGGCGACCTCAAAGCGCAAGAATCTTTTCTGCGGCGCCGGCTAGGTTATGTGCTCTCGAACTTAACCTTCCTGTCCCGGCGTGCTTCAAGCGCTGGGAATATGAAAAGGGCGCCATGAGGAAGACCTGGCCGCTCGTACATTTTGCATGGAAAGCGGGTTTTGCGACGATCGAAACAAGCCTTGATGAAGTGTAATGCGCACTTTCCACCGGTTCGCGGCGGCTTTGCTGCGTTTTTGTCACCCTGCCTTTCGGAGCGACTCCGGCGCGGGCCATTGGATCCACTTACAACAAAATGCGCTGAGCTTTTGTTGAAAACAGGTGCCACGCGAGAGCGGCTGAGTGCCGGCCTATATCTGGGCGAAGCAGATGGCGATGATGTGTATCGCGGCTGGAACGGGATTTACTGGTTAACGCAGGGCAGCCGGTGCCCGAAAAAGAAGCTGCCGTAATTGCCGAGATGAACGATCCCGCGCGAACGGGAGAAACCAGAACATTTTTCCGCCGATGGAATTAACAGCTATCCAGCAGGCGCGGATTGCCACCAAAAGAAATGCCAATCGAAGTTGACGATTTCCGCCCGGTGTTTTGGCCATACGAGACTAGGAAAAAGGACGACCAAGAGTAGTCAAAAGGATATTTTCAGGATCGAAGGAAAAGTGAACACACATCAGGCTTCCGAACATGCCATGAGCGGCGGCGTCGGGCCTATCTTTCGATGACGACTGTTAGATGCGACTGCGCACGGTTACTGAAGGTCCGCAGCAAGCCTGATGCTATTCTCGTCAACTCGATTATCGCAGCCAAATTCCTTGAGACTGTTAATTTCCCGAGACTACGCTGACTTGTCGGCAAGACCTGATATTATGGCTTTTTCAATTTCAATAAATATCTTTAAACCCCACCAAGATTGGGAGTCAAGCCCGGTGAACGTGACAATGTCTCGGGAGGAGTTTTAAGGGGGTCACGTCAGGTCAATTCAATGAGCGTAAGATTCCAGGGGCGAAAGGGTATTTTGATTGCCTCAAGCTTTTCTGAACCAGAAGCTCCAGACCTGCGAGGGTTCCGAGCATCGTAAGCTGCAAGACAGTAAATGGTTTGGAGGCATCCTTGATGCCCATCACCAACCCTTAGCCCGAAATGATCGGATAGGCGAGGTTAAATGCCTTGAGCCGATGGATGCTCGTTTGCATCCCGGCTATCTAAGAGTCCGGTGCTGTAGCCGATCGAACCAACAGTAATGGTGCGGCCATTGGGGAGCCATTCGGATGGGTTTGCTTCTCCTGAGTGTCACTACCGGCCGCGTTCGCAGCAGACTGGGCGCGCGTAGCTCGGCTTGGGAAAGTGGCGCCGCGCTTTGGCTATGATTTTTTGCCAGTCCCGATGTTTTCTGCGGACCCGCCTTTGCTTTTGGAGGAGCAAGGGCCGGGCTTGCATTTCCTCCGTCGACAGAAAGTGTAAAAGAACCACTTTTGCCGCGGGACGCACACCATCATTACGCCCGCTAGCATGGTTATAAAAAGCAAAGGCGCGAGTGATCACGCCAATGTCACTGGTGTTGCCCGATGATGGCGCTGGCGGGTCAATTCGGGCAAGGCCAGAGACGCAGCTTGAATGTTTTTCGGGTGCTCACACAGGATCCATGCCCGTTACTGATAAAACCGATACCTGATAAGGCCGGCAACGCCGCTGATGGATTTCGCCGCCTCGCCCATCAGCCAATGATGATGGAGGATCATAGCAAGGTTTCCGACAGATCCAGACGGAATCTACCAGCGGTCAAAACTTGGCCCGCCTGATTTGCGTATAAACGCAGCACCCTCTATCGTCGACAGCGTGTTGAAGGCCAAAGCCATCCTGCGCGAAAATAAATGCTACGCGGTGTGCCGGTCGCCGCGGCGACATTGCCTCTGTTGCGCGGGCAATACTTGCGGGATCGACGAGCGAGTGGCATCCGCCTCGTCAGTGTGAAGCCCAGATATTCCCTTTCCAAGAGCAGCGTTCCGGTTGCCCGAGTAACGGCAAGCAACAAGCCGGGAATTCAGCCCGCCGGTCCAGCGATGGATCACGCAAGCGGCGCATCAGAAGCGCCCAATCAGCCCAGTGTTAAGCGGTCAGCCCACGCCCAGCAAAAAAGCGGTCCATTGTCGGTCGTCGCCACGTATCGCTGTCGTAGCTCACAGTAATATCGTCCTAACAGGTTCTGCCGCAGCGACCCGCTAACGCACAATATTCCGTTGTCGGTAACGATCAGCCGGCATTGACTATTTGTATAGCCTTCAAATTTTCGCAGTTGCTGCTGACCGTCATATAACTTTCGCCGACCAATAATAATTGCGCCTGCGCTCCGCGCTGAAAACGCCCCGCGTTCTACATTAAGTCCGCCGACAGGTTGAGCCCGTTCAGGTGAGATATTGCTGCCATCAGATCATATCGACACACCGGTCGCGTCGTTCCACGCGTCGGAAAGATTGGCTCATAGCCATGCCTATTTAAATCCCGGCAGCGAGGCGTCCTCGACCCAAAAGGTTATTTCCATTCCTTTCAATCTCCGATGCTTCCCCGCGCAGGTCAAAAATACGCCGTCGGCATTGAGCAACTAGCCGTTTGAACCGAAATCACTGGAGGACCAGAATAGGTGACGCTTGCATCCAGCGGCCCACGTTTGACTCTATCCCCGAGTTCCCGGTTTTATCGGGAATGATCGGCGGATACATCGAGGAAATTATCGATATCAACGCCCGGCGTATTGATTCCGCGTAATATGCGGCCCCCGACATCGGGAACTGTATAGCCCTTGGAATAGCTGCCATAGGCACGGATGCCCTTGACTGGCTCGATGATGATACCGGCATTGGGAAAGAACTTGTCAAATTTGACTGCCTCTGACACCTGCGTGTTTCCGGCGCTGGCGATCGTCGTAAAATCATCACCTTCAGCTGGACATTCTCCAGCGCACCATAGCCCGCCCGCCAGCGGTCACCAGCCGGTCCGAATTAGCCAATTGATCTGGCAAAGGGTGCAAGGCTGCGAAATTCGGTTTGGGGAACCCAAACACGGTCCTGTCTGGATCAGTGACTGCTCGGTGCTGTCAACAATGTTCGAACCCTGCGGAACTGTTGAAGGTCAGTCGATGGACTTCGGCGTTCGTAAGGCTGATCTTGGCCGCCAACTTGCGCGAGCGGTGGCGGATTGCTTCAAACAATTTCCCCGGTTTGGATCACAATGCTTGTATCCGAATGTTCCCAAATACGGGCCCGCCGCCAAATGTGTCACGGAGCGGTTGAAAAATGCCTGCAATAGTGAAGGTTGCCACCGCCAGATCATCGTCGTCAGCGATAGGAGAAACCAGTTCATTGCGATTGACGCCGGTCTCGCCGGCATCGTTCCTCGACTAGATTGTTGCGGAATACCGACGCCCGGTTACCGCTTACGCTTACATAATTGCATTACCCTTCTAACTGCAGCGGTTGGCTACCAGTTTCGATCCGGCGCTATCTGAAAGCTGATAGCCAGCCGGCCGAATATCGATCCCAGTGTCGCTATCTCTGATCTCGCCCTGTGTGCCATCGACTCCGGATACATTGCCACGGCGTCAATAAAAGCACCCCGTCTTCGAATGTTGCGGCCAATGTGCATCGAAATCGCCACGCGGTAGCCGAAATAGCGCCGCCGGCTTTGCCGCTTGTTCCCTTCTCCCCGAAATTTTCGCCTGCTGTGCCTTGTAAACAGAACGCGCACCGCTAATCGTCGGCAATTCGCCGCGCCAACCGAGTAACCTGATGACCACCCGCCCGTTGCGCCATGCTCTGTACGCGTTAGAACATAATCAGCTTCGATCCGGTCTACAAAAAATGGATAATGGTATAGCCATCGCGGCGGATCCGTTCGGATCGGCGTTTGTTTGTGGAACAGCGTTCCGTTAATCGCGAACAGAGGGGAGCGGACCGCGCAGGCCTTTCACCTGCACCGCTCAGTTTTCTGGCGTGTCGGTGAAGAATGATGTGACAATGCCGAGATTGCAATCGACCGGTTGAGCCCTGAGGCACCTATTCGGGCGAGCGCTTGTTTATCAATGACATCTACGTGACGTACGGGCAGTGAGCTGATCGGAAACGCTTTTGTAACGCAAGCCGTACGACCAATCGTGTTTTTTCTGCCTCGTGTTTTCCGATGTACCTTGGATGCTGCTGTGCCAAGCAGGAGTGCGCAGCCAATACCAAAGGGCCGTAGTCCATCCAGTATTCATTATTCCTTTACTCATTCAAGTGGATCGCTAAAAGAGGCGACTAACTGGATGAAGTTGCGATTGCAAGTCATTCGCATATAAGGATAGTTGGAGATAAATGCTTTGCTGAGACTTTTCTGATCACCGCCCGGCTTATGTGGTGATCAAAGCTGCGGAACCGCTTCCATACCCAGACCACCCGATCAACGAGATGTGGCAGACCGACTTCACCTACTTCAAGATCAATCGGTGGGGCTGGATGTATTTATCGACGGTGCTGGACGATTATGTGTAGCGTTTTGTGGACGGATGCCGCCGACTCGCAGGCTCGCTTTGGGTCAGCATCCCGCCGTGGGTCGCGTCTAGGTAAAATCGTAGCTTGCCTGCGATTTCGTCTCATAACAGGAATTGAGAACTGCAAGTTGAACAGCCCGCGGCCCCCCCCCCATTTTTTCCCAGGTTCCAGTACGCTCCCAAGATCCTTATCCTGCCCCGGCCAGTTGGGGAAGCATCCAATCGTGCTTCCGTCAGTCGTCATCTCCCTCCGGCCCTTCCAGCAGCGGCGTCCCGTACATTCTTTCTCACATGCAACGCCACAGGAGAAGCCTGCGAAGCGCATCGCCTGATCATAATAGCGCGATGAAAGGGAACCCGAGGATTTCTCCGTAAGCACCCAGCCAGGTGGGCGCGCTCGGGGAGGAACAATCGATCTTGCCTGGGAGTCATCCAGCCAGCGTTCATGGCCCGGCGATCTTGCTCGCCCTCGGGGCGCCGGGCTCTCGGGAGCGGTACCCTGCGGTTCTTCCGCCCGCGTGACTGGATATAGCGAGTCCCCGACGAGGCATCCTCGATCAGAAGACGCTTTGCGTTATGTGCTCTGCCACGCTCCGATGGCCTTGGCCCCTTGAGCAGCGTGAATTTTCAGGCGCGCGCGAAACCGTTCAAGAATGTAAATTTGCTTGCCCTGTATGCAAAGCGGTGACGCAGACCCGACAAGCTCATTGAACGGATTGTCCTTGCGCAGTATCCCACGACTGGACGATCTGGCCCGTGCCGAAAGATCGAACCTGAACCGGGTTTGGTAATACTGAAGCCATGCGCCTCGATATATTGCGTGCGCAAGGAACAGGCCTCTGCGTACTGGCTCGGCGACACGAACGGATTGTCCGCCCCTTGGCGCCTGAGCAGAACCTCAAGGCTCTGCGGGCAGGGTGAAGCGCGCTCCCGCGCCGTTCGGTGCCAGATCTCCCTCGGGTGAGGGGTAAATCCTCGTGCGCTCGGCGATGCTTGGCAGACACAGCTCATACTCAGCCTCCCGTTCTGCAACACGCCGACCAGATCGCCGCTCAATGCAATCCGCTTGGCAATCACTACTTAACGCGCCGGTCGCCTGGTTGTTGAGCCGCTGCGACAAGGTGGGTCGTCAAACCAGCGAGATGACCTTCTCCCGTGCCGGCTGCGACAGCGCAATCCTGGGTTTTCATGGGATCAATCGATAATGATGATTCGGCGCCAAATAACCGGTTGGTGACCCCGTCACCGATGTCGCCATCCGCCGGCCGCCAGCAACTGGGTGCGGATAATCGGCGACCGCGGCCGGGTCAGCACAAGACTTGGAAAGGCGCGGCGATATCACTGCTCTGCATGATTCTTGAGACAGTCGCTGGCATGATCCTCGGCAGATCCTGACCGTAAGCTGATGCACAGGAACGAAAGCGCCGGATCGTGCCCGCGCCAGGGGCGACCCGGGCCACCGATACGTCCGCGAACTTTGAGGTGCCGCGGCGTGTTATGGTGATGGGAACCAGACGGGTGTTTGTCGCCCTCCTCGATCCGCTCGAGCTGGCGGATCATCGCATTCAATATGCCAGTTGTGCTGATATTTATCCTCGCCGCCGCGTTCCTGAACACAAAGCGCAGGAAAAAGCGCGAAGTCGAAGCCGCAGAGCGCGGAGAAATGGCGTCAATCGGTGTCAACATCAGCCATTTTGGCGGTCTCCCCGTCGCTTAGCCTCGTCGCTGGCCCGCCTTTGGCCCGCCTTCAGCCCGCCTTCACGGTGCTTCATCCGGGCCGGATCTCCAAACAGTTTTTGATCAATGCCCAATTCCTGCGCGCGCTCCTGGAGATAAGTCTGGCAGTATTTCCTTTGTCGCCGAGGGTATGATAACGCCGTTCTTGCTGATGCGTAGCCTCAATCCCTGGCACTGTTTTAATCGACGATCTCGATAGCCCCTGTTTCTGTTCCTTTGACCGTGCATTATCGATCAGCCTGAGGTCGCATACGCGCCTTTTGGTCATTCGGCGCTTTGCCGTTCTCGCTGACGTCCGTTTTGCGCTGGGCAGCTCTTGCATAACTCGGTGTCGGCATCGGGCCACACCCTTTTTTCCGGCTTCCGCGCTTCCGCCCGTCGCCGGACGGCGACCAGTGCTTTTTGGGCGGCGGTTGCGGCCGATCTCATATGAATCGCGGTCCTCGCGGAACATTGCCTCCTTGAGGATTTTCCATCCTTGCGCCTCCTGCCGGGGTGGCGGTTTGTCACTGCCATTCTTGTTGCCATTCATGGTCATCCCATCGCCCACTTCATGATGTCTCTCCAGCCGCGCCTTGGCGACTTTCATGAAATCGGCGTGATCGCGTCCAGCGCGGCTGCGCAGCCGGTGGCCTCGGTCGTGCGGCGCAGGATGACGTCGCGTAAAAACGGGATCCGAGCTCGAGTCGCGGCCGCGCCGCCCTGTCATCGTCGCAAGCGGCAAGGAGGTGCGGATGCCGCGAAGGAATCGAGCACGATGTCGCCGCGCCGGGACAAGTCAGAATGGCATCTGGCAATCATCTGCCTTGGGCTTAACGGTTTGGATGATAGCTCAGATCCTCCATCCCGCCCTGCACGAATGTGTTTGGCGGAAGGATATTCTCCAGACATTGCCCTGGCGATTTCTCCGGCCCAGCGCAATTTGCTGATTAAGCGTGCCGGCTGACCTTGAAGACATATGCAAAGCTTCATGGCCGAATCTTGTAGAACGCGCCCCATCCCCGGATTCCTGGCACCATACAATCATGTTTTTGAGTTCATGGAAAACGCCCTGCGCGCATCAAGCATATAGGTGCGCCGCGCCCAGTCCATGCCAGACAAATGGGCAATGGCGGCCGCGGCGCGCAGTGCGCGGCCATCCGCCTTGGAAGGCTGGACGCAGCAAGCGTCATGCCGAACTCGGCAGCGACACTTCGCGCTGCGCCCACTTACGAAATTTGTCAATGCTTGACCTTGCATTGCGAAACGTTGTTCTGGATCGCGGCATCCATAAGGCGGATCGGTAACATTAGCTGGGCCGTTTCGCCGCAAGCACGCGCTCGACAGTTTTCGGGCAAGCGGGCATCACCCACCAGCCAGGCAGTGATTGCCCGATAGTCCAAAAAAGTCTTCCCCGGCGCGAGAGCCGCATCGCGTCGTCGGCCGGCAGTTCGACATTGTCGCTCGGTCTCCGGCCTCATCTCTCCGATACTGAGGATGCCGTCCGATCTCGAACGTATGTCGAAACCGGTGAGTTTCCACTTTCATAGCCTGTTGCCGATCAGGCCCGGAGAGTTCCGAGCGCAGCAGCTTTTTGGACCATTGGGCGTCCCTGGGCCAGCCTGTGTCGGTCAAATGATGTAAGCCTTTCGTCCTCCATCGCCAATCTCGCCAGGTTTGATCACCGGTACGACAGTCTGGCCGTTCAGGCGCGCAGCCTCGAGACGGCCATGCCCGGCAGCCAAGGTTGCCCGCGTCATCAATGAAGGAGGCGGATTTGTCCACCCGTAGTCCTCATGCTGCGTCTGGAAGCTTCTTTATTGG